>JAANMV010000097.1_pt1 | contig 93609 bp, 76 predicted proteins | sample 7279661 | NCBI WGS metagenome assembly JAANMV01 (sample SAMN14094540, study PRJNA606508) | bioreactor metagenome | isolation source: A lab-scale SPAN reactor treating ammonium-rich wastewater day 121 | place: Ireland: Galway | collected 2017-05-16
ATTAGATATTGGGTATTAGATATTGGGTATTAGATATTGGGTATTAGATATTGGGTATTAGATATTGGGTATTAGATATTGGGTATTAGATATTGGGTAGTTATTAGTCGTTGACTGTTGACTGTTGACTGTTAGTTAGTCAATAAACAAAAAACATCATACAACGAACAACAACCCAACCAACCAACCAACCAACCAACCAACCAACCAACCAACTAACCAACCCCCTGCAACTCAGCCTGCAATTCATCTTCGATACGGGCTTGCAGGTCATAGATGCGGCGGTAGATGCCATCGGCCTGGGCCAGAAGCTGGTCGTGCGCACCGCGCTGCACGATCTGCCCCTTGTCCAACACCAGGATCAGGTCGGCGTCCATCACACTCTGGATGCGGTGGGCGATGATGAAGGTGGTGCGCCCGGCCATCAACCGCTGCAGCGCCTCGCGAATCTCGCCCTCGGTTTCGGTATCCACCGAGGAAGTGGCGTCATCGAGGATGAGGATGCGGGGGTCGCGCAGCAGGGCGCGGGCAATGGCCAGCCGCTGTTTCTGCCCGCCGGAAAGGGTCACCCCGCGCTCGCCCACCAGGGTGTTGTAGCCATCGGGAAAGCTGACGATGACATCGTGCACCGCCGCGGCCCGGGCCGCGGCAAAGACCTCCTCGTCAGGCAGATCGCGGCCCACGCCATAGGCGATATTCTCGCGGATGGTGCGGGAGAAGAGGAAAGGCTCCTGCTCGACGATACCGATCTGGCTGCGCAGATAGCGGCGGGGATAGCGATTCAATTCCACCCCATCCAGGGTGATGCTGCCGCCGGTGTACGCGTAGAAACGGGGCAACAGATTCACCAGGCTGGTCTTGCCTGAACCGGTGGAGCCGAGCAGGGCCACACGCTGGCCGGGCGCGCAGTGAAAACTGATGTCGCGCAGCGCCCGTTCCCCGGCGCCGTAGCTGAATTGCACATCCTGATAGCGCACCTCCCCGCGCACATCGCCCGCGGGCAGGTAATCGCCCGCGGCCAGCGGCTCCCGCTCCTCGTTGATGATATCGACCACGCGTTGGTAAGAGACCAGCCCGGTAGACACCTGCACGATCAGCCGGCCCATATTGCGCATCGGCCAGATAATCCAGATCACCATGCCCACGTAGGCCAGATACGCGCCCACGCTGATGCCGCCGTCGATGGCCAGCAGCGCGCCGGCGATGAAGCCGCCCAGCATCTGCGCGCCCGCCACGATATCGGAAGCAGGCCAGTACAGAGAGTGCATGAACAGGAGCAGACGGCCCAGGCGGAATTTCTGCCAATTTTCTTTCTCGAATTTATCGATCTCATACTGCTGCCGGGCAAAGGCCTTGACCACACGCACCCCGCTCAGATTCTCTTGCAGGGTGGTGGAGACCACCGCGTCCTGCTCCTGGTATTTTTCATAGCGTTTGGAGACGCGGCGAAAGAAGAAAATGGAGACCACCACCAGCACCGGCACCGCGATCACCGAGATCACCGCCAGCCGCGGATTGAGATACCAGATGGCGGTGAAATTGACCACGAACAGCAGGATAATGCGGCCCAACCCGATGGCCTGATCAGCATAGAACCGGCGCACCGCCTCCACATCGGAGGTGCAGCGCTGGATCAGTTCGCCCGTCTGCATGCCGTCGTGATAGGTGAAACTGAGCCGCTGGATGTGATCGAAGAGGTAATTGCGCAGGTTCTGGGCCACGCCTTCGGCCGTAGCCGCGGCCCACCGCCCGCTGAGGAAGGTGAAGACACCCTCGAACAGGGCCAGACCGACAAAGCCCAGGCCGATCAGAGCCAGGGTTTGCCAGGCCGCGCCGCGCCCGAGCACATCGTCCACAAAATAGCGCAGGAGCAGATAGGTGGCAGTCTTGGAGACCGCGGCAATGCCCAGGCTGAGGGTGGCGATGATGTAGATGCCTTTGAACCCGGACATCATCCGCCACAAACCCAGCAGGCGGTTGGTTGCCACGGCGTTCTTGAAATCGAAGGGGGGTGATGTGGAGAGCGAAGACACGAAAAAACACCTCGCAACGAGGAGGAAAGCCGCTGCTGGCAGCAGCGAACACAGTTGGTTTGGATACGTTCCCCGGCGCCGCAAACAAAACTCGCCTGATCGAACAGGCGGTTATTGTACACCCGCGGCCCCGCTTCTCAAATTTCGCGGCACGGTCGCGCGGGGGATGAGCGCGGCGGCTAGTCTCGCGGCGGCGGGGCGGCGATGGCGGCCACGCGCGCGCTTGTCAGCTTGATAAAATCTGGCGGGGCCAGCAGCACCTGCACGCCCCGCTCCCCCGCGCTCATGGCGATGCGCGGAAACTGGCCGGCGCTGGCATCAAGAAACACGCGAAAGCCCCGGTTCAGCAGGGCCAGGGCGCTGATCCCACCCTTTTGCAGGCCGGTCCAGGATTCAGCCTCGGCCAGCGAGGCCATGCGCGCCTTTTTCACCCCCGCCGCCCTGGCCAGCGCCTTCAGATCCAGCGCCGCGTCCGCGGGCAGCACGGCCAGGATCGGCTTGCCCTGCTCTGGCGCTGCCACCAGGGTCTTGAACACCTGCGAGGCCGGCAGATCGATTCCCAGAGCCACTTCCTCGGCGCTGACAAACAGATCCGGATCGAACGCGCGCGCTTCGTAGGCGATCTTCTTGCCTTCGAGCAGGCGCATGGCCAGAGTCTTGGGGACAGAGGTAGACGACATGGACAGGATGTGCCATAATAGCCGGACGCGCGGTAGCCGCTGCATTGTAGCGGCTCTGGCCAAAATCAAAAAACGCTCCCTGCTTCTTACCGCCTTGCCAGTCATAGGAGTCGCAGCCATGTTCATGACCCAAACGCAACCCACCTATGCCCTTGAACTCTCCGGTTTTGCCCCCGACCCGGATGAGATGTGGGAACGGATGACCGCCTTCCTCCTGCTCGACGCCGCCACCACGCGGGCCATGCAGCGCACCTCGGAAGTGCTGCTGGCCGCGGGCGCGGAATTCATCGTCGGCACCTACAACTATCTGGCCCAATTCGAGGAAACCGCGGCGGTGTTGGGCTGGGAGCAGAAGATGGATGAGGCGCATCTGGCCGAGCGCCGGCAGTTCTTCGCCACCTGGATGGGGCGCACCATCGGCGTCGATTTCAGTGATGAATTCGCCGCGTATCTCTTCAACGCCGGGCGCTGGCACGCCGGGCATGGCCCCCGCGCCATCCACACGCCCGATATGTGGATCGTCGGCTCCATCGGCCATGTGCAGGCCCATTTTGCCCGCTGCATTGTCACCCAGTTCAGCAATGCCGAGCTGGCCAGCAAAGCGATCGGCGGCTGGAACAAATACCTGAATCTGCAATTGTGGCAGATGTTGGCCGGCTATCGCGTGGCGCTGGCTGTGGACGATGGCCCCACCGCCGTGGAGGTGCGGTTGTTTGGCCGGTTGCGCGATCTGGCCGGGCGAGAAAAACAGATGATCCGCACCTATCCCGGCGCGGCCGTGCGGACGCCGTTGATCAAGTTCTTCGATTACTATCCGCGCCTGCGCCGCGATATCCTGGTGCCCCGCTGGGTCTCGCCCGAGGACAATGGCGCCGCCACCTGGACCACCGATTTCAAGCGCGTCTTCACCCCCCGCGAAGGCCCTGATTGGCGGCTGTTGCTCAACGGCAAGGATCTGCGCTTCCACGGCGGGCTGGAAACGCCGGTGCAGGCGGGAGATGTGCTCTCTCTCTTCCCGCCGGGGCGGTGAGCGCCGCGCCTCTGTCATGTCTGTGCACTTCACCCTGGATCATGTGCGGGCGGCGCTGGCGCGGCCGCTGCCAGGCGTGCGCGGCCAGTTGCGCATGGTGCCTTCCTACCGGCTCGATTTCGATCTCTATGCCAGGGGGTCGGTAGATTGCCGCCGGGCGGCGGTGCTCTTCCTGCTCTATCCCCATCAGGGCGAACTGTACACCCTGCTCACCGTCCGCCCCTCCCATCTGCCCGACCATCCCGGCCAGGTTTCCTTTCCCGGCGGCGCCAGGGATGCGCAGGAGCGGGTGGTGGAAACGGCCCTGCGCGAGGCGCAGGAAGAGGTGGGGCTGGAGCCGGCTCTGGTGCAGCCCTTGGGCCGGCTGACCCACATCTACATCCCGCCCAGCCATTTCTGCATCCAGATCCTGGTGGGCTATGCGGGGCAGCGGCCCTGTTTCCGGCCCAACCCGCACGAGGTGGCGCAGATCCTGGAGACGCCGCTGGCGCATTTCTTCGATCCCGCCAACGTGGGCTATGAGCCGCGGCTGGTGAACGGCGTCGAGCACAGCGTCCCCTATTTTGCCATCGGCCCCCACCGCGTCTGGGGCGCCACCGCCATCGCCATCGCCGAATTCGTCACCGCGGTAGAAGAGGGGTGTAAAACGTAGATTGGTAGATTGGTAGATTGGTAAGTTGATAGATTGGTAGATTGGTAGATTGGTAAGTTGGTAAATTGGTGAAGATCGTCCGTCTACCAACCAATTTACCAATCTACCAATTTACCAATCTACCAACCTACGTTTTACTTCATCTTCAGTTTGCCGCGATAGCGTAAATAGGTGGCGTAATCGATGACTGTGCGGCGGGCGACGTAATCGGCGGTGGTGGGGGCCAAATTGCGGCGCTGCTCGATCTGCGCGGTGACTTCGAAGCTCATGGCATCGCTGCCCGCGCCGGAGCCAAAAGAGATGACGAGGATGCGATCGCCGGGCGCGGCCACATCCAGCGCCGCGGTCAGGCCAACGATGGACGCGCCGGAGTAGGTGTTGCCGATCTGCCCCACCAGCAAGCCGGCCTGCCATTGCTCCTGTTTGAAGCCCAGTTCCGCGGCCGCGCGGGTGGGGAACTTGACGTTGGGTTGGTGCAACACCACGAACCGGTAATCCTGCGGCGTGCGCTTCATCTCGGCCAGCAGCATCTCGCCGGCGGTGAGGATGTGGTGAAAATAGGCCGGATCGCCGGTGAAACGCATGCCGTGCGAGGGATATTCAGCCTGGGGCCGCCGCCAGAAATCGGGGGTGTCGGTGACGTAGGAGAGCGAGCCTTCGAACAGGGCCAGGGAATTCGCCGCGGGGCCGATGATGATGGCGGCGCCGCCGGCCCCGGCCGTGTATTCCAGGGCGTCGCCGGGCCGGCCCTGGGCGGTGTCCGCGCCAATGCCCATGGCGTAATCGGCCATGCTGGAGCCAACCATGCCCACCGCGGCGATGATCGCCTCGGATCCGGCTTTGCAGGCGAATTCCCAATCCGCGGCCTGCACCAGGGGCGCGGCCTCCAGCGCCTCGGCCACGATGGTGGAGGTGGGCTTGACCGCGTAGGGGTGGCTTTCGCTGCCCACCCAGATGGCGCGCAGATCGGTGGGGGCGATGGCGGCGCGGCGCAGGGCGTTGCGCGCGGCCTCGATGGCGATGGTGGCGGTGTCTTCATCCAGGCCAGGCACGGCTTTTTCGGTGATGGGCAGGCCGGCAGCGCCATCGCTCCACATTTCGGCGACTTCGCTGGCGGGCAGGCGATAACGGGGGATGTACGCGCCGTAGCCGGCAATGCCGACGGCGCGCGAGGGTTTGAGCAGCATGGGGAGGTCTCCTTTATGACCGCTTCATGTTTGTCTTCGCTGATGCAGGGCCATGTGGCCCTGCTGAATGCCTTCGGCGGCGAGGGCGCGCAGCGCGGCCAGGTTTTGGGCCAGCCCGGCCGCGGCCAGGATCTGGGCCAGGCCGCGAGCGTCCGGGTGGCCGAGGATGTGCAGGGCGACGCGCACGGTGGGGTGATGCCGGGTCATGCCGCCCACCACGCCCACCGCCAGGGGCAGTTCCAGCCGCCCGGCCAGGTGGCCTGCCTCGATCTGCCAGGTGGTCAGCGCCCGATAGTGGCCATCGCGGGCGGCGTAGGCGTGGGCGCCGGCTTCGATCGCCCGCCAATCCTGCCCGGTGGCCAGGGCCGCCGCGTCGATGCCGTTGAAGATGCCTTTGTTGTGCGTGGCCGCGCGGTAGGGATCGGCCAGGGCAAAGGCATTGGCGGCCACAATGCCCTGCGCCACCGCCGCGCCGGCGAACGTCTCGCTATCCAGCGCGGCCAGGGGCACGCGGCACGCGGCCCAGGCCCGGCGGCGGTCGCTGAGATTGCTGAGGATGCGCAGCAGCACCCGCCCGCGGCTGAGCGTTTCCAGGGCCGGGGCCAGGGCTTCGCAAGCGGTGTTGACGGCGTTGGCGCCCATGGCGTCGCGCGTGTCGAACAGCAGGTGGACGATCAGCATCGGCCCGGCGGGGGTGTGCAGCAGGGGGCGCACCTCCAGCCCCAGCGGGCCGCCGCCCAGCCGGCGAATGGTGGGGTGCAGCCCCTGCAGCCCGGCGAGCAGTTCCGCCTGCGCGGCCAGGATGCGGTCGCGGGCAGCGTCCGGATCAGGCACATCCAGCAATTGCATCTGGCCGATCATGACCGGCTCATCGCTGCCGGTGTGAAATCCACCGCCGGCGCGGGCCAGACGGGCAGCGTTGCTCATGGCCGCCACCACCGAAGGTTCCTCGATCACCAGAGGCAGCAGGTAATCGCGGCCATCGATGAGGAAATTGGGGGCGATGGCCAGGGGCAGGGCGTAAAGTCCCACCACATTTTCCACCAATTGCTCGGCCGCGGCCAGATCTAGCCCACCCGCCAGCGCCGCCTGTTGCTCTGAATCGAGGGCGGCCCACGCGGCCAGCGCGTCCTGGCGCTGCTGTGGCGGCAGATGGTAGAAGCCGGGGAGGCGGCTGGAAGGACGGATCATCGTGGATCGGGGAGAAGGGCGCAAAAAAGCCCACGCTGCGGCAGCTGCAAAAGCCCGGCGTGGGCGGTGGACGGGCAGCATCCTACCATTGTCACGCTCTCAAAATCTATCAGGTCACAGCTGCGTCAGCCAGGCGGTGAGGCGGAGGCTGAGCGGTTCGAGCAGGATGGGATTGAGCGAGAGCAGCAGCCCCGCCAATAGCAGCGGCCACAGCAGCCAGCCCTGCCAGGCCGGCTCCCGTTGCAGTTGCGGATCGGTGGGCGCGCGGGTCAGCGCGTGCACGGCCCGCGCCAGGGCCAGGATCAGCAGCAGCAGAGAGAGCATGGCCGCGAGGAAGAAGCCGCTGTAGGTGGCCTCGGCCAGGCGCAGGGTGGTGAGGCGGATCGGCGCCAGCGCGCCCAGGGGCCAGCCCAGTAGAAACAGGCTGCCGGCGACCACGCTGATCGTGGCCAGGGGCAGGCGTTCGGCGGCGCCGGCCATCTCGTCCAGGGTGGCTTGCTCGCCGAAACGTTGGCCCAGGGTGTGCAGGCCCGCGGCAATGAGGACGAGGATCAGCGGGCGGGCCAGCAGCAGCCAAACCAGGCTCGGTGTGCCGAATTCGCCGCTCAGCCCCCAAAAAAGGAGGAACGCGCCATACTCCCACAGCAGGAGATAGCCCCAAAACTGGCGCAGGCGTTGGCTGCCCAGTCCGAACACCCCGGCCCAGCCCATTTGCACGACCGCCAGCCACAACAACCAGCGGGCCGGGTCGGCGTAATCGGCCAGGGCGGGGTAGAGGAAGAGCACCTGGCGGATGAAGAGATAGGCCGCGGCCTGCCAGAGGCCGACGAGGAGGGCGGCGGCAAAGGGCGGAGCGTGATCGCCGAGCGCGGTGATCCAGCCGTGCAGGGGCGCGGGGGTGAGCAGCAATCCCACGCCGATGACCAACGCCCGCCAGGCAGCCTGCGTCAGGGCGGGATCTTCGCCGGCAAGCAGGGGTTGATCGAGCACCCAGGCAGCGAAGAGGAAAAAGGGCATGGCCAGGGTGGGCGCGGTGAGGGTGCGCAGCGCGGGCCGCGCCAGCCGCGGCGAGGCGCCCTGGGCGGGGAAGGCCATGAGCAGGGCGGCGACAAGCAGCCACAACGGCGCCCACAACAGGGGCCGGGCGCTGAGGGCCAGGAGCAAGGCAGCGAGGATGAGGGGGAGGGCGGGGTAGAGCACGCGGTCGGCTCCGGCCAGCCCGCCCACCCCGGCAAAGAGGATGCCCCAGACGAGGAAGAGGAAGAACGCGCCGCGGGCGTTGCCGGTGAATTGAAAGGAGTAGCCCAAGAGGGCGCTGACGCCCTCCACCTCGACGCTGCGGCCAAACCAGGAGGACAGGTCGCCGGCCGCGGCCAGTTGCCAGGCCAACAGGCCCAGCCCGCCTGCCACCATCAGGCCGGCCAGCCAGGGCAGGCGCCGCAGCGTATGCGCGGCCACAGCCAGCAGCAGCAGCCAGAGCAGGAGAAGGGTCAGCGGAGTCACGCGTCCTCCTCCTCCCCCGCCCACAGCCGGGCGCCATCGACGACGATGAGATAGGAGATGGCAAAGCCGAGCAAAAGTTCGAGGCTGGCGAGCAGGCCCACGATGTTGGCGTCGACCTCCAGGGCGTGGATGGCGAAGTTGGCGGCCAGCAGCCACATGCTCAGGCTCAGGCCCCAGCGCAGCGGACGGTCGCCCAAACCCAGGCCCAGCAGGCCGGCCAACGCCGCAAACCCGGCGAAACGGGAGAGATCGACCGGCAGCCGCGGCAGGGTAAAGACCGGACGCTGCACATACACGGCCAGGATCAGCAGCAACAGCAAGGCCAGGCGCATGTAGGTGGCAAGGTTGAACTGCCACTGCGGCCGCCACCAGGGGATGCCGGCGCTGCGGCGGCGCTCGGTATCGACGCGGCGCGAGGAGAGGAACCACATCACCCCCACCAGCCCTCCCACCACCCATTGCAGCAGGGCCCATTCCGGGGGTAGCAAGCGGGTGAGGAGGATGCCGGCCAACACTTTCAGCCCGCCATAGGCCATCAGGGCCAGCCGCCAATCGCTGAATACGAGCATCGCGGCCATGAACAGCACGCTGAGGCCGAGCGCGCTCTGCTCTGCCAGGGGGCGAGCCAGATCGAGGAACGCGGGCAAGGTAGGCATGGGGCAGAGGATCAGCGGGCGAAGAGGAGCCAGGCGACGAGCAACGAGAGCAGCACCCAACCGAATTGCCCGGCCCCGTCCACCAGATCGGCGAAGAAACCGAGGACGAGGGCCACGGTCTGGGCCCCGCGGCGCAGCAGCGCGCCCGCCCATTCCAGGCTGGCCACGCCGGCGATGCTGGCCTGCCACCCGCGCAGGGCCGCGAAGAGACGCTGATCATTGCTGGCCAGGAAAAGGCCGGCAGCCAGAGGCAGGAGCAGAGTCAGCCACCCCGCCCAGCCGGCCCCGGCGGCGACCGCGACTTCGGCGAACTCAGTCGAGCCGCCCACGCCCACCATCACGGCCAAGGAATCGGGGGCCATGCCCCAGCGCAGGGCTGCGGCCACTGGCAGCAGGAAGAGAATCTGCCAGCCGCGGCCAAACTGGGTGGGCGCAGGCTCTGGTCGCGGCCAGCGCAGCAGCGCCGCCAGGAAAAGACTCTGGGCCAGCAGCGCCAGCAGCCACGCTGGCAGCCCCAACGTCGTGCCCGCCAGGCGGCCCAGGGCCAGGGTGGGCGCAAAGCCGGGGGTGAGGGGCAGCCCGGCGAAGAGGGCCAGCGCCAGCCACCAGGTGACGTTGGCAGCGAAACGGGAGGGGATCTGAGGGGCCAGCAGCCACAGGCAAGCGGCCAGGCCCAGGGCGCTCAGGGCCAACAGGGCGTGGGCCGGGGCCGGCAACCGGGTCAGGCCCATGACGAGCAGGGCCCAAACCGCGCGGTTGATCAGGAGATAGCGCTGCGCCCGCGCTCGCTCCGGATCGGCCCAGGCCACGAGGGCGCTGCCCAGCAACGCCGCCACCATCCACAGCGCCCAGGCCTGGTTGGCCAACAGGGGCAGGGCAAAGCGGCCCAGCAGGTGCAACGCGGCCAGCGCCGGCGCCAGATGCAGCAAGGGCGAGGGCTGGGCAGCCGCGGCCAGCCAACCATGCGCCGGATACGCCGCCAAAGGCGCCAGCAGGGCCAAAACCAGCAGCAATTGCGCGGCCGCGCGCAGTTGTTGGCCCTGGATCGGCGTATCAAAGCTGCCAGGCCCATTGAACAGTGGCGCGGCCAGCAGCAGGAAAGCAGCGATCACCCCCACCGGCCAGATGGCGCTGCCCCCGCGCGCATCGCCGCCGGCCAGCAACCCCAGCAGCAGGAAGAGGATCAGCCAAACCCCGATCAACAGCAGCCACACCGCGGCCAAAAGGGAGAGAAGGCAGGCCGCAACCAGCAACAAGGCCCAGTGCCGGGCATCGACAAAGCCCGGACGCCGCGCCCAGCCCGGCTGGCGCAGGGCCAGCAAGAGGAGGAACAGGAGCAAGCCGCCGGTCAGCCAGGCCCAGCCGGTGAACTCGATGCCCCAAAGCGCGTCGAGGCCGAGGGGTGTGCGCCAGGCCCAAAAACGGGGCGCGTAGGCCGGCTGCACCCGCAGCAGCAGCCAAAACAGCAACGCCGTTCCCGCCAGCCAGGAAGGCCCGGCCTGCCGCACCCGCGGGGACAGCCGCCGGTCGAACAGCATCAACAACAGCGCACCCAGAGTGAGCCACACAACCGGGCCAAGGGGAATCGTCCAAAGCCATGCCATAGGCCGGGGATTGTAGCACGGCTGCGAAGGAAGGAAGAAAAGATGCACCGGCAGTCAGAATCCGCTATAATCGTAAGAGAAATACCAAAAATCAGCGCCGGCCCCTTTAGCATAGCGTGCATGAATCCCATTTCCGCCTTCTTCGTTCGCAACATCGTCGCCGTCTATTTTTTATACGGGTTGGCGTTCTTTGCCCTGGGATTGGCGCTGTGGTTGGCCAGTCGCCGGCCTTCCGCCTTTCGGTTTGCCAGCGCCATCCGCCCGTTGGCTGTGTTCGGGTTGTTGCACGGCCTGCATGAATGGGTGGAGATGTTCCAAAAGATCGCGGCCCTGAGCGGGGGCTATGTGCCGGGCCTGGGGGTGGAGATCGTGCGCACCCTGGTGTTGGCGGCTTCCTTTCTTTATCTGTTGCTGTTTGGGATGATCCTGCTGCCCCCTACCCAGCCCTCGCCCCGCCAGTTGGCGCCGCCCTTGATCACGCTGACCGGGTTGTGGCTGGCCGCGGCCGCGATCGGCGCGCTGGCGCTGCGCCCCCCACCCGCGGAGATCGTGGCCCAGGCCGATGTGCTGGCCCGCTACAGCCTGGGCATTCCGGCGGCGCTGCTGGGCGCGTGGGCGCTGATGCGCCAGCAACGCACTTTTCGCGAGCATGACATGCCCCAGTTTGGCCGCGATCTGGTGTGGGCGGCGACGGCGCTGCTGCTGTACGGGGTGTTTGGGCATCTCTTTGTACGCCAGACCGCGCTCTTCCCCTCGCAGTTTTTGAACAGCACCCTGTTCTTGCAGTGGTTTGGCATCCCGGTGCAACTCTTCCGGGCGGCGCTGGCCGGGGGCATGGCCTTTTTTGTGATGCGGGCGCTGAACGCGTTCGAGTGGGAGAATCAGCGCCGGCTGGAGGCCGCAGCCGCGGCGCAGGCCGCAGCGCAGGAGGCGCGGATCGAGGCGGAGCGGCGTAACCGCCTGGAGGTGGAGGGGTTGAACGAGGAACTGCGCTTCACCGCCCACGAGTTGGCCCTGCTGTTGGATGTGGCCAACCTGCTGGTGGCGCCCTCATCCCTGCGCCAACGGCTGGCGCTGGTGCTGCAAAAACTGGTGGAATCGGTGCCTTCCTGCTCGCAGGGCATGATCCTGCTGATCGAGGAAAAGCAGCGGGTGGTAGACATGGTGGTCGATCAAGGCTTCGCGCAGGGGGAGACAGGGGATCACGCGCAAGCGTTGGCGCTGGGCCAGCGCAGCATCGACGAGGCGCAGGCTGTGTGCCGGCATGCCGACGGACTGATCCTGCAATTCGACCCGGAAAAGGGCCGCGCAGCCTGCGCCGGCCAGAGCAGCCCGGTGCGCGCCATCGCCCTGCCCCTGATCGTGCGCGAACAGGCAATCGGCAGTCTGATCCTGGGCCGCGCAGCCACACACCCGCACGAATTCCTGACCCTGAGCGGTTATCAAATGTTGCTGGCCGCGGCCCAGCAACTGGGACTTTCGATCGAGAACGCGCAGCTGACCATGGAGGCGCAGAAACGGGAGGCGCTGCTGGGGCGGCTGTTGCATCAGGTGGTGGAAGCACAGGAGACGGAGCGCAAACGGATCGCCCGGGAGCTGCACGACGCCACCGGACAATCGCTCACGGCCATCTCGCTGGGGCTGCGCGGGATCGGCGGCCTGCTGGAACGCGAAGGCAGCCCGGCAGTGCGGCAGGCGCAGGAGTTGGGGGTGATGAGCGGGCAAGCGCTGGGCGAATTGCGCCAGATCATCTTCGATCTGCGCCCCTCTCACCTGGACGATCTGGGGCTGATCCCGGCCTTGCGCTGGTATCTCGGCCAGTTCGAGAAGCGACGGGGCATCCACACCCGGCTGGAGGTGCGGGATGGGGTGGAACGGCTGCCCAGCGAAGTCGAGACCGTGCTCTTTCGCATCGTCCAGGAGGCGCTGACCAATATCGCCAAACACGCGCAGGCCACAGAAGCCCTGGTGTTGGTGCGCCGCGATCCCGAAGGTCTGGAATTGCAGGTCAGAGACAATGGCCGGGGGTTCGATGTGGCCAGGAGCGCGCCGCTGGCCGGCGCGGCCGGCGCGGGCGGCGGGGCCGGCGGGGGCTGGGGCCTGCTGGGCATGCAAGAGCGGGCGGGGCTGCTGGGCGGCAGCATCCTCATCGATGCCGCGCCCGGCCAGGGGACTGCCATCACCGTTCACATTCCTTTGCTCACGGAGCGCAATCATGAGTCAGCCGATTCGATTGTTGTTGGTGGATGATCACGAGATCGTACGGGCCGGTTTACGCATGCTCTTCCTGGCCGAGCCTGATATCGCGATCGTGGGAGAAGCGGGCAGCGGCGAGGAAGCGGTGCAGGCGGCGCGCACCCTCCAGCCCGATGTGGTGCTGATGGACGTGGCCCTGCCCGGCATCAGCGGCATCGAGGCCACCCGCCGCATCAAAGCCAGCTTCCCCCAGGTGGCCATCCTCGCCCTGACCATGTATGAGGATGAGCAGTATTTCTTCCAGATGTTGGATGCCGGCGCGTCCGGTTATGTGCCCAAACGCGCGGCCGCGGATGATCTTGTCTCTGCCATCCGGGTGGTGCATCAGGGCAATGTCTTCCTCTATCCCTCCCTGGCCAAGCTGCTGGTCAGCGATTATCTGCACCACGAGGAAGGGGAGACGGTGGAGAAGGGCGTCCTCACCCGGCGCGAGCAGGAGGTGTTGACCCTGATCGCCGAGGGTCTGACCAACCGTGAGATCGCGGAGACGCTGGTGATCAGCCCCAAGACGGTGGATCGGCATCGCGAAAATATTATGAATAAGCTGGGTCTGCACAATCGCGTCGATCTAGTAAAGTACGCTATCGAAAAAGGGTATATTGCTCTTTGATTGGTTAGTTGATTGGTTAGTTGGTTGGTTAGTTAGTTGGTTAGTTGGTTAGTTGGTTGGTTGGTTGGTTGGTTGGTTGGTTAGTTGGTTGGTTGGTTAGTTGGTTGGTTAGTTGGTAGATTGGTAGATTGGTCAAGATCGCCGAAAAACAAAATAAACCACCAACCTACCAACCAACCAACTAACCAACTAACCAACTAACCAACTAACCAACCAACTAACCAACCAGCTAACCAACTAACCAACCAACTAACCAACCAGCTAACCAACTAACCAATCTACCAATCTACCAAAACCACCAGGAGACAGAATGCGCGACTTGGTTGAAAAAATCTCGTTTTGGTGCGAACAGGGGCAAGCCGTGGCGCTGGCCACCGTGGTCAAGGTCTATGGCTCGGCCCCGCGGCCCCTGGGCAGCCACATGATCGTATCGGCAGCGGCGGAGATGGCTGGCTCGGTCAGCGGCGGCTGCGTGGAAAGCGCGGTGGTGCAAGAGGCGCTGGCAGTCATCGCCGCCAATCAGGCCCGGCTGATCCCCTTCGGCATCGCCGATGCGTGGGCGCAGAGCGTGGGGCTGGCCTGCGGCGGGGGCATCGAGGTGTTTGTGGAGCCGCTGGCCTGCGGAGAACTGCTCACCGCCCTGCGGCAAGGGGTGCAACAGGAGACAGTGCTGGCCCGGATCACCCTCTTGAACGGAGCAGAGGCGGGGCGCAGCCTGCTGTTGTGGCCCGATGGCCGCAGCCTGGGCGGGCTGGGTCAGGCCGAACTCGACCGCCAGGCGCAGGCCGTGGCCAGGGAATACCTGGCGGCGCAGCGCCATGATCGCCGCACCCTGACCGTGGCCGGAACGGACTACGATCTTTTTTTCGAGGTCTTCACCCCGCCCCCGCATCTGATCATCGTCGGCGCCGTGCACATCGCCATTCCCTTGGTCACCTTTGCCAACGTCCTGGGCTTCCGCACCACGGTGATCGATCCGCGCGGCGTCTTTGCCAGCGCCGCGCGCTTTGCCCACGCCGGCCAGGTGTTGCAGCGTTGGCCGGATGAGGCGCTGGCCGCGCTGCCCCTGCACGAAGCCACCTATATCGCCGTGATCAGCCATGATGACAAGCTGGATCTGCCGGCGCTGCGCGTGGCCCTGGGCAGCCGGGCGCGCTACATCGGCGCGCTCGGTTCCCAGCAGACCATGGCCCAACGCGCCGTGCAACTGCGCCAGGAAGGCGTCACCGAAGCCCAACTCGCCCGCATCCACAACCCCATCGGCCTGGCGTTGGGCGGGCGCAGCCCCGAAGAGATCGCCCTGGCCATCATGGCCGAGATCGTGGCCGTGCGCGCGGGGAAAGAATTACCATCCCCCGCGCCCCTGCCGCACTAACAGGGCAAAGATGGCGAAGGCCGCGAGGAGGGCAAGCAGCAGCAGTTGCGGCAGGATCATCGGCCCGCTGCGCTCGAAAAATTGCCCGATCACCCAGGGCAGGCTCATGCCGCCCAGGCTGGCCCCGGCAAAAAACCAGCCTGTCACCCGCCCGCTGAGCAGCATGCGGCGGGAGGCAAAGGTGATGGTGGTGGGGAAGAGGGAGGCAATGGCCAATCCGGCCACGATCGCCGCTGCCCACACGGCCCAGACGCGGCCCGGCCACGCCAGCAGTAAGATCAGGCAGAGCAGGATGCCGAGCAGATCGATCAGAAGGATGACCCGCGCCCGCAGACGAGTGGCCAGGGGGATGGCCAGCAGGCGACCGCCGGTCAGCGCGCCCCAAAAAGCCGAGGTGAGATAGGCCGCGGCCGTGGGACCGAGGGGCGTGGTGCGCACCCCGAAGGTGTAGAGCCAGCCGCCCACACTGGCCTCGATGCCGACAATGAGAAAGAAAAAGAGCACGATCCACAGGATGAACTTGCGGCGCAGCGGCTGGGAGGGCGTCTGGGAGGCGGCGGAGCGCGGCTTGGGGCTGGGCAAGGTCAGCAAGCGCGCCAGCACCGGCAACATCAGCAGGGCCAGCAACCCATAGGCCCAGATGATGTCGTTGCTGCGTTGCAAGGACCAGGCCACGATGATCGGGGCCAAAAACGCGCCCACGCCAAAGCAAAAATGCAGCGCGTTCATGGCCGGGCCCACACCCTCCCCGTGCTCCCACACCAGCAGGGTGTTCCCACCCAGATCCAGCATGCTCTCGGCCAGCCCTAGCAGAAAAATGACCAGGGTCAATAACCACAGCAAAGGCAGCAGCGGGATCAGCGCCAGCATGCCGGCCATGAACAGCAGGGCAAGGGCCATGAGCAGGTGGCCGGACAGATGGTCGAAGAGCCGTCCGGCCGTGAGCGAAGCGCTCAGGTAGCCCAGCGAGCGGGCCACGAAAAGGATGCTGATCTCGGCCAGGGTGACGCCGGTATGGGCGGCCAGCGTCGGCAGCGTCGGGCCCATCGAGGCGCTGGCCAGCCCCAGGGCGATGAAGGCGATGAAGTAGGTGAGGGTGCGGGGGGTCACGGTGGGAGGGAGAGGGGAGAGCGTCAAGCGGTCGGAGCGCTGGGAGCGCTCCGACCGCTGGGGTCGTGGTGGGGAAAAGGGGAGGCGGAGGCGTCAAGCGGTCGGAGCGCTGGGAGCGCTCCGACCGCTGGCGGAGGCGGCGATGGCGGCGTGTACCTGCGCCAGCGCTTCCTCCAGGTCTTCCAACTGGATGACCAGGGCCGGCGGCGTGGAGTGTTTGGGCCACTGGCTCTGCAATTGGGCGATTTCATCGGCCAGGGCTGCGGCCTGTTCGAGGAGGGCGTCGCTCGTCATACCAGCCTCCTCAAGCGCCGTTGGCCAGGGCTTTGGCGATGGCGTTGTGCCGGGCGATCAAGGGGGGCAGGTCGAGATCGACAAACTGCCCCTCCTGGATGCGGACGCGGCCCTGCACGGCCACCAGATCGGCCCTGACCGGGCCGCAGAAAAGCAGCGCGGCCAGGGGATCGTGCAAGGCGCCGGCAAAATCGATGGCGTCCAGACGATAGGCGGCAAAGTCCGCGGCCATGCCGGGGGCAAGGGCGCCGATATCATCGCGGCCGAGCACCGCCGCCCCCCCGCGCGTGGCCAGATGCAGGGCCTGCGTCGCGGTCAGGGCCGCGGGATCGCCCTGCACCCGTTGCAACAGCAGGGCGGTGCGGGCCTCGTTTAGCAGGTGGCCGCTGTCGTTGCTGGCCGAGCCATCCACACCCAGCCCCACTTTGACGCCCGCGGCCAGATAGGACTTGACCGGGGCGATGCCGCTGGCCAGCCGCATGTTGGAAGAGGGGCAATGGCACACGCCGGTGCCGGTGCGGGCAAACAGGCCGATCTCCTGGCTGTTGATGTGCACCGCGTGCGCGTGCCACACATCCGCGCCCACCCAGCCCAGGTCTTCAGCGTATTCGGCCGGGCGGCGGCCAAACTGGGCCAGGCAGAACTGTTCCTCGTCCACGGTTTCGGCCAGGTGGGTGTGCAGGTGCACGCCATAGCTGCGGGCCATCTCGGCGCTGGCGCGCATCAAGTCAGGCGTGACCGAGAAGGGGGAGCAGGGCGCCAGCACGATGCGCACCATGCCAAAGCGCTGCGGCTGATGATAGGTCTCGATCAGACGACGGCTGTCGGCGAGGATGGCGTCCTCTTTCTCGACCACGCGGTCGGGGGGGAGGCCGCCGGCGCTTTCGCCCAGGCTCATCGAGCCGCGAGCAGCATGAAAACGGATGCCCAGTTCCACGGCCGCCGCGATCTCATCATCGATGCGGCTGCCGTTGGGCAGGATGTAGAGATGGTCGGAGGAGGTGGTGCAGCCGGCCAGCATCATCTCGGCCAGCCCCACCTTGGCCGAAATGTAGATCGCCTCTGGCGTGAGGCCGGCCCAGATGGGATAGAGCGTCTTCAGCCAGTGGAAGAGGTCGGCGTCCTGGGCGGCGGGCAAAACGCGGGTGAGGGATTGGTAGAGATGGTGGTGGGTGTTGACCAGGCCGGGGATGAGGATACGGCCGCCGGCGTCGATGACGACATCGGCAGAGGAGGGCAAAGCGGCGCTCGGCCCCACCTGCGCGATCACACCATCTACGGCAAAAAGCCCGCCTCCGGCGATACGGCGGCCCTCGTCATCCATGGTGATCAGGTGATCGGCGTTTTTGACCAGCAGTGTGGACATGGCAGGTTCTCCAGAGCATGCGGCGGTGGGGGGATGAGACATCTCAATGTCGGGAAGTATAGACCCCACGCCCACCGCGCGGGAAACCTCCGCCGCCGGCGCGGGTAGGCCGTTTTTTTGTTTCCTCCCCGTCAAAGGTACAATAGCGCACCCGGCGAGGCCCCCGCTCGCCGGATCCTTTTGTCCTCGCTGCCCCCTGAAGTCGCCATGTCCCACCCTTCCCGGCTGTTTTCGGCCCTTTTACTCCTCTTCGCCGTTGCCCTGGCGCTGCCCGCGGCGCCGGCCTATGCCGTGGAAGCGATCAGCGGGCTGACGGTCGCGCCGGTGACGCAGCAATACGCCCTGCAACTGACCTGGCGCGCGCCCACAGTGGGCGCGGTGCAGGTGCAGCGTTCGCTGGATGGCGTGAACGCCTGGACAACGGTGATCACGCTCCAGGGCAACGCCTATTATGATGGGCAGGTGGGCTGTTCGCTGACTTACCATTACCGGGCGCGGGTGGTGGAGCCGGGCGGCGTGGTCGGCCCTTGGTCGGGCGTGGTTTCGGCCACTGTGGGGCCTTGCGCGCCCGGCGGGGTGCAGATCCACGTGACGCCGGGCTGGTACAACCTCGACCTGCGCTGGAGCGATCTCGCCCCAGACGAGACCCGCGTCCACCTGGAGCGCTCGCGGCCGGGCGGGGCCTGGAGTGTGATCGCCTCGCTGCCGGCCAACACCGTCTCCTATGCCCAGCGATTCGATGTGGCCTACTGCAGCGCCACCTGGCAATACCGGCTGCGCAGCGAGCGCAGCGGCCTCTTCTCGCCCTACACGCCGGTCAGCGCCGCCACCCTTTCCCCCTGCGCGCCGCTGGGAACCTACGCCCAATTGACCGCGGCGCAGGACAATGTGATCCTGCGGTGGCAGGATGCCGCGCCGGATGAAACCGGGTTCGAAGTGTGGCGCAGCTACCAGGGCGCGCCGCAATATGCCCTGGTGGCCACCCTGCCCGCCGCGCAGGGGATCAACGTCTGGCAGCAGTGGACGGATACAGCGCCGATCTGCCAACAGCGCAATCTGTATGTGGTGCGCAGCATCCGCGGGGAGGATAGCAGCCCCTGGTCGCAAGGGGCCGCCCTCTTCGTGTCCGCCTGCTCTACGCCGACGCCCACACCCACCCCGACGCCCACCGCCACGGCCACCTCGACGCCTACGAACACGCCTACGGCCACCCTCACCCCCACGCCTACGGCCACACCCACGCCCACCTTCACCCCCACGCCTACGGACACCCCCACCCCCACGGCCACGGCCACACCCACCGCCACCCTCACCCCCACGCCGACAGCCACCCCGACTTCGACAAGTTCAGTCGAGCCGCCAAGGGCAGCCCTCTTCCTGCCCCTGTTGTGGACATCCCCCTGAAATCATCCCCGCTTGCCGCCCCTCTGCTACCGCCATGTCCAAGACGCGCTTTACTCTGTTCATCCCCCTGCTGCTGCTGGCGCTGGCAGCGCTGATGCAGATCGGCGGCAGCGTTCAGGCCGGCGTCGCCGAATTGGCCAACGATAGCGGCGTACAGGGCGGCGTTTACAGTGGCCTGACTACCGGCCAATCGATCGCGGTGCGTTTTGATATCCCCACCGCAGAGCGGCCGATCCGCGTCGATAGCGTCCTCATTGCCCTGGCGCCGCAGGAAGGAACCTCCCGCTCCTTCCCCCTGTTCATGCGCATCGAAAATGTGGTCGGCAACGCCCCCGGCGGCGGCCAGCCGCCCGAATCGAAGAGCCTGCGCCTGGATCTGAATGAATCAGGGTGGTACGAGATCCCCTGGGGGGTGACGCTGACCGGGGTGGGCCAGAGTTTGATCATCTCGCTGCAATCGATGGATTTTCCCGACCGGCCGCCGCCGCAGGTCTGGCTGGATAACAGCGTCAACATCGAGCACAACCGCAACTGGTATGGCCGCAATTTCGCCGGCTGGGTGGAGCACTATCGTTTCTGGGCCAACCCAGAGGCCACTGGCCATCTCATGATCCGCGCCAGGATCACCAGCGGCCCAGAAGCAGCGTTCACCGCCACGCCCACGGCCACGGCCACACCCACCGCCACCGCCACGCCTACGCGCACCCCCACCCCCACGCGCACGCATACGCCCACACCCACGATCACGCCCACACCCACAATCACGCCCACGCGCACCGCCACGCCCACGGCCACCGCCACGCCTACGGACACCCCCACCGCCTCGCCGACGCCCACGGCCACGATCACCGCTACCCCCACAGCCACGGCCACGTGGACGCCCCTGCCCCCCGGTCGCATCATCGAATTGGGACCCGGCGCCGACGCCACCCTGGTCGAAGGGCAGCCCGATGTCAATTTTGGTCGTCTTGCCTGGTTGCAAGCCGGATTCGGCGCCACCGATGGCCGCCGCCAGATCGTGACCGGCGGCTATTTCCTGGACGGGCTGCCCCCCGGCGCCCAGATCAGCCAGGCGCAGTTGGGCCTGTACGTGCGCAGCCGCAGCGGCGCCGGCCCCCTCACCCTGCAAGCGCGGCGGCTGACGGCAGCCTGGGCGGAGGAAAGCATCACCGCCGGGAACGCGGCCGCGCTGTGGGGCGAGGCCTATGGCCAGGCCACGCTGCCAGAGGCCGCGGCCGGCGTCTGGCTGGCGCTGGATGTGACCGCGCTGGTGCAGGGCTGGGTGGATGGCCACTGGCCGGCCCACGGCATCGGCGTGGATATCCTGGACGAGGCCGCGGCGGGGCTGGCGCTGGCCGAGATCGACGCGCACGAAGCCGGGTTCCGCGGGCCATATCTGCGCATCATCTACGATCAGGCCACGCCGGCAGCGACGGCGACACCGACGGCGACGCCCACAGCCACACCGACGGCGACGCCCACAGCCACCGCGACAGCGACGGCCACAGCCACACCGACGGCGACGCCCACAGTGACGGCCACAGCATCAGCATCGGCGATGCCGACGGACACGCCCACAGCCACGCCGCAAATCTCCCCCCTCTTCTTGCCCCTGCTGCTGATTAATAATCAATGATTATTGATCATTAATCATTTTTTTAACACAAAACACCCTGCCCGCGCATGGACATCTATCCCCATCTAATCAAAAATGGCCGGTTTATCGCCCCGTCCGAAGCTGTGCTGCCCCTGTTCACCCCGGCGCTGGTGGGCGCGTTGGGTGTGTATGAGACGATACTGGCCCTGCACGGGCGCTACATCGACCTGGACGCGCATTTGCAGCGGCTTTTTGTCTCCGCCGCCGGCGCGCAGCTGCACCTGGACGTGGATATCGCATCGCTGGCCCGCTGGTGCGCGCAGTTGCTGGCCGCCAATGCCCCAGAGGGCCTGGTGCGGGTGCTGGCCGTGGATCTGGGCCAGCCCGCGGCCGATCTCTTCCTCTATCAAATGCACTATACCGCGCCCGGCCCGCAGGCCTACGAGCAGGGCGTGGCCGTCATCCTCTACGCCGGCGAACGATCGCTGCCGCAGGTGAAATCGTTCAACACCCTGACGCCGGGGCTGGCGCGCAAGGCCGCCGACGCGGCCGGCGTGCACGATGCCCTGCTGGTGGATCGGGAGGGCCATATCACCGAGGGCACGAACTGCAATCTGTTCGCCGTGGCCGGGGGCGCGCTGCTGGCGCCGCCGGTTGGCGCGGTGCTGGAGGGCACAGTCATGGCCCGGACGATGGCGCTGGCCGCGCAGAACGGCATCCCGGTGACGCGGCGGCCCCTGCCCGCGGTCGAGATTCCTGCCTGGGAGGAGGCCTTTCTCACCTCCACCCGCCGCCGCATCCTCCCCCTCCATCGCATCGGCGAGCACACCCTGCCTGCGCCCGGCGCCCTCACCCGGCGGCTGATGCAGGCGTATTGGGCGTGGGAAGAGGGCGAAATCGGGCGAGCGTAGGCGGGCGGGGGGCTATGGCCCCAACGGAACGGCATCCCCCGCCCCGGCCGGCAGCCGTTCCAGGGTCTGCCAGTTGTAGACGCCGAGCAAGAGACGCAGATCCGGGGGCGCGTCCGCGGGCAGGATAAGCTCGTAGCGGTCGGCGATGACTTCGCCGGGCAGCCAGGTGGTCATGGGCCGCGCCCCGGCCTGGGGCTGCACGTCGATCTGGGCCACACGGTTGCCCGCGGCATCAACGGCGTGCAGAAAGATGTTGTAATCGAAGGCCGGCGGCTGCGGGGCCAGCCAGTGCGCGGTTACGGCCACGCCGGCGCCGGGCGTCAGGGGCCCTTCCACCTCGGCCTGCACCAGCAGGAGTTGATCGGCCCCAAAGGTGGCCGCGGGCTGCCAGGGTGTGGGATAGTGGGCAAAGGCGGGCGAGAGGCCGGGGCCGGCGGCAAGCAGGGGCAGGATAAGCAGGGCGACAAAAAGGGGCGTACGGTCGAGATAGGGCAGCTGGCGCAGAACCGCGCCCGCGGCCAGGGCCAGAAAAGGCAGGGCCAACAGGGGAGCGAAGGGCAGCAGAAGCAGGCCGGCCAACGTGGGGAGAAGGAAAAGGGTAAGAGGGCCGCCCCTAAACCGGTCACGGCCCCCGGTCAGCCACAGGCCGAGCAGCAGGAGGGCGAGCAAAGGCAGGCCCAGGGAATAGGCGGGGGGCGTGTCCCAGGTCAGGCGGAGGGTATCGAAGGCCCAGCCCGGTTCCAGCAACTGATGCAGGGGGATGCCGGCAGGGGCAGGGAGGGGCAGGGCCGGACGCAGCAGCAACCAGGCGGCGGCAGCGCCCGCAGCCAGCGAGGCGACTGCCGCCCAGTGGCTCAGGAGCAGGGCCTGCAGCAGGAGGATGGCCAGCGCCAACCGTTCGGCGCCCCCCCCGCCGCTGCCAATGAACAGGGCCGCGGCCAGCGCCGACAACAGCCAGCCCGGCCATCTGCCCAGGCGCAGCCCCCAACCGGCCAGGGCCAGCCCCGCCGCAGCCCACAAAGGGGTGGGATCGCCCCCGCGATAAAGGGCGCTGAGAGAGAGGGGCGTGTACAGGGCCAGCGCCGCGGCCAGCACACCGGCCCGCGGCCCGGCCATCTGCCCCGCCCAGCCAAACAGGCCCACCGCCAACCCCGCTGCCGCCAGACCCAGGCTCAGTTTGAGGGCGACAGCGCCCTCCAGCCCGGCCAAAGCCGCCAGCCGCAGGAAGAGATCGGGCCAGGTCGTGGGGCCACGCCACAGGGGCAGGGGGCCGGCCAGCGTTTGCGGCAGCCCCGGCCGGGTCAGCGGCGCCCAAATCGGAAGCAGCAACAGGGCCAACAGGAGGGCTTCACGCGGCCACGACCGGGGCGGAGAGGAGGACATGGACAGACGAGGACAGGATGGCGCAGGCAGGTCAGGAAAGGCTGGGGCGAGCAAGCTGGATGACGCCGTCGGAGAGGCTCTGCACCTTGACCAGGGAATACAGCGGCGCGCCGAACCGTCCCAGCGCCTCCCGGCCCTGCTCGAAGGTCTTCTCCAGCACCACGCCAAAGGCGGTGATGCGACCGCCGGCCATCAACACCAGGTCGCCCAGCGCCTCCAGGGTCGTGCCCTGGGCCAGGAAATCATCGACGATGAAGACAGTGGCCCCGGCCGGGATCACATGGCTGCCGAGATAGAGTTTGACCGGCTTGTTTTTGGTGCGGCTGAAGGAATCGACCACATGATAGCCCCCTTCGGGCAGGGTGATGGGGCGGCTTTTTTTGGCGAAGACGACGGCGGCGGGGCGCGGCCACTGCTCGTTGTTCACGGTCATGGCGGTGAACACGGCCACGCTGATGCCCGAAGCCTCGGCCGTGAGGATGACGTCGATGTGCTGGTTGCGCACGGCGCGGGCGAGCATGGCCCCGCAATAGGCGCTGAAAACGTAATCGACGCGGTGATTGAGCAGGGTGTCGATGTTGAGGATGCTGTCGGTCACGGCCTTGCCATTTTCGGCGACCATGGCGTTGATGCGTTCGAGAAGATACATGGCAGGGAGTACGAGGGGTGCGGAAGAGGAAGGGAAGATGGCTCGGCTATTGTAGCACGGCCTCCCAACCGTGGCGGAAACCGCCCTGCCCCCCAACAGCCCCTGTGAAAAAGACCACGCAACGGCCAAAAGATTGGCCTCCCTTCGCCGGCGGTGTTAAAATAGCGCGCCGTACCAGGGGCGGCCCACTACCGCCCTTGACCTTTTCTGACCCCTATGAACCGATCGACCCGCATTCTCATCACCCGCCGCCAGCGCCAGCGCGCGGCCCATGCCCGGCCCTCCGGCTGGCTGGTCACTGCCCGCGTCCTCCTGCTCATCCTGCTCTTCACCCTCGGCATCCTGGCCGCCAGCGCGGCCAGCGTCGCCGCCCTTGCCGGCGGCGTCTACTACTATTTCGCCCGCGACCTGCCCGATACCAGCATCCTCGCTGCCAAACAGGAAAACTTCGAAACAGTCAAAATCTACGATCGCAGCGGCCAATACCTGCTCTATGAATCGATCGACCCCCGGCCTTTCCGTGGGGATCGCACCTATGTCACCCTCGATCAGATCAGCCGGCACCTGATCAACGCCACCATCGCCCTGGAGGATCGCTCTTTCTGGGACAATCCTGGCGTCAACCTGCGCGGGCTGGGCCGCGCCTTCATCCAATACAACATGCAAGGGGGACGGGTGCAGGGCGGGTCGAGCATCACCGTGCAATTGGTGAAACAGAATTTCTTCACGGTGGAGGAGCAGATCGAACGCTCCTACACCCGCAAGATCAAAGAGGCGATCCTGGCGGCAGACCTCACCCGCCGCTATGACAAACGCCAGATCCTGGAGTGGTACCTCAACAATAATTTCTACGGCAACTTCAGCTACGGCATCGAATCCGCCGCCCAGATCTATTTCAACAAGCCCGCGGCGGATCTAACCCTGCCAGAGGCGGCGATGCTGGCTGCCCTGCCCCAATTCCCTGGGCTCAACCCCTTCCAGGCCCCCGAAGACGCCAAACGGCGGCAGGGTAAGGTGCTGCAAGCGTTGGCCGACGCCGGCTACATCACGCAGGAGCAGGCGGACGCTGCCTTTGCCGAGCCATTGAACCTGCGCAAATCCGCGCTGGAACGCTTCGATATCGACATCGCCCCCCATTTCGCGCTTTACGCGCTGGCCGAGGTGCGGCGGCAGTTCAACACGCCAGAAGATCCCTTCTTCATCTGGCGCAAGGGCCTGACCGTGATCACCACGCTGGATGTGGAGATGCAGCGTGAAATCACCTGCATCGCTCGCCAGCGCATCGCGCATGTCAACAACGAATCGCCCGATCTGCCCGGCTGTCGCAAGCTGGCGCCGGCCGAAGGGGTGCAGGTGCGCAAGAGCGAGGAGGATCCGAAAGTCTCCAACGCCGCGGCCGTGGTGATGCGCAGCGATACCGGCGAGATCCTGGCCCTGCTCGGCTCGCTGGATTATAACAACGCCGAGATCGACGGCGAGGTGAACATCGCCCTGGCCGACCGGCAGCCAGGCTCCGCCTTCAAGCCGATCACCTATCTCACCGGCTTCAGCCAGGGCCTGACCGCGGCCACGGTGGTGATGGATGTGCGCCAGGTCTTCCCGGACGCGGTGGAACCGTACACGCCGGAAAACTACGATCGCCGCTACCATGGCCCGGTGAACCTGCGCACCGCCCTGCAACGCTCCTACAACATCCCGGCGGTGTGGGTGATGAACCAGGTGGGGGTGAAGAATGTGGTCAACATGGCCCATCGCATGGGCATCACCAGCCTGACGAAAGATTATTATGGGCTGAGCCTGACCCTGGGCGGGGGCGAAGTGAAATTGCTGGACCTGACCTATGTCTTTGCCGTGCTGGCCAACGGGGGGGTGATGGCCGGCGCGCCGGTGGCGACGGAGAACCTGCGCCCCGGCTACCGCACTGTCGATCCGGTGGTGCTGCTGGAAGTGCGCGACCGGGAGGGCACCACCCTGTACAAATTCGAAGAGCCGGTACAGCAACGGGTGATCAGCCCGCAACTGAACTATCTGACCGTGAATGTGCTGAGCGATCCCACGCCCCGCCCCCCTGCTTTTGGCGTGTTTTCACAGTATCTGCAACTTGCGGACCGTCCGATCATCGCCAAGACCGGCACGACCAATGACTATCGCGATAGCTGGACGCTGGGCGCCAGCCCGCAGATCGCGGTGGGCGTGTGGGTGGGAAACGCCGACAACACGCCGATGGATCGGGTGTCCGGCTCGGTTGGGGCCGCGCCCATTTTCAAAGATATCATGACCTATGCCCACGCCGAACTGCCGGTGCAGGCCTGGGAAGAACCGGAAGGGATGACACGGCGCAGCGTGTGCGCAGATAGCGGCCTCTTGCCCACCGATCTGTGCGGGCGGCGCATCACCGAACTGTTCATCGCCGGCACCGAACCTACCGACTACGACACGGTGTATCAAGTCTTCGAGATCAACCGCGAGAATGGCAAGCTGGCCACCCCCTACACCTCGCCCGATCTGATCGACCGTCGCGTCTACCGCGTCTATCCGCCGGTGGCCGCGGACTGGATGCGGGAGCAAGCAGAGGCGGGCCTGATGGAATTGCCCCCGCGCGAGTACGACGACACCTTCGGCCCTGTCTTCAGCAACGAGGAGGTGACCATCGCCCGGCCCGCGCCCTTCAGCTATACCCAAGGCGTGATCGAGGTGCTGGGCAATGCCCGCAGCGGCGATTTCCGCCTCTATCAACTGCATTTTGGCCAGGGATTGCAGCCGCAGAACTGGCAGCAGATCGGCCCTGACCATTACAATCAGGTCGACCGCGGGGTGCTGGAATATTGGGATACCACCAGCCTGAACGGCCCCTACACCCTGCGCCTGACCGTGATCGAGAACAGCGAAGCGATCCGCCAGAGCGCCATCCCCATCACCATCGACAACACGCCCCCCACGATCAAGCTTACCCAACCGGCCAATGGCCGCGAATACGTCAAAGAGGATGATGAATGGGTGAACATCAACGCCCTGGCCACCGATGACTGGGCCATGGATCGGGTGGTGTTCTATTTGGACGACTCCCCCTTCTTCACCTCCACCGTGGCCCCCTACAACATCAAGTGGACGATCACCATGTCGGACACGGTGCCCGACGCCAACGCCGGCGAGATCCGGACGACGGAAGTGATCACGAATCCAGACGGTAGTCTCAGCATGGAAGAAAAGGTCGTCAGCTCGGTGCAGCGTGACCCGAACGACCCCAACCGGCTGATCTGGACCTTTGCCAATGGCTTCGGCGTCATCCACGACAGCGGCGGCTACACCGAGACCCACGTGATCAAGGCCAAGGCCTACGACATCGCCGGCAATGAAGCCGAAAGCGAACCGGTGCGCATCTTCGTCTCACACGAAGAGGACAAAGGCCCCGGACCGCGGGCCGCCCTTCCCCCACCCGCCTACGCCCTGCTCCCTCCCCTGCCCACCCATGCCCCACATCCTGATCACCAACGATGACGGCGTCGAATCGCCCGGCCTGCTGGCCCTGGCGCAGGCCCTGCGCGGGCTGGGCGATGTGACAGTCTTCGCGCCCAACCGCAACTGGTCGGCCGCGGGGCACAGCAAGACCATGCACAAACCCCTGCGGGTGTGGAGTGTGCGCCTGGCCGATGGCAGCGACGCCCTCACCAGCGATGGCGCGCCCTCTGATTGCGTGGCCCTGGCGCATCTCGGCCTGGTGCAACGCGCGGTCGATCTGGTGGTCTCCGGCATCAACAATGGCCCCAACCTGGGCTTCGACGTCACCTATTCGGGCACGGTGGCGGCGGCGATGGAGGCGGCGATCAATGGCTGGCCCGGCATCGCCATCTCCCTCGACCATTACGAGGGGGAACGCCACTGGGCGACGGCGGCCCAGGCCGCAGCCTCCGTCGCCCGGCTGGCCCTGGCGCATGGGTTGCCCACGCACACCCTGCTCAATGTCAATGCCCCCAATCTGCCGCCGGCAGAGGTGCGCGGGCTGCGCGTCACCCGGCTGGGCCGCCGCGTCTATCGCGATGTGCTCATCCACCGCAACGATCCGCGTGGCGTGCCCTATTATTGGATCGGCGGCGATCCGCCCACCGGCATCGACGAAGCAGGCGTAGATGTGGAAGCCGTCAACCAGGGCTACATCTCTGTCACCCCCCTGCACATGGACATGACGCAGCACCGCCTGCTAGACAGGGTGCGCGACTGGTTCGCCGCGGCAACGCCCGCCTGATCTGCCCACGCCCCCATGGCCTTTCGACCCCTACCCTTCCCGCATCGCAGACTGGCCTGGCTGCTGGCCCTGATCCTGGCCCTGCTTGCGAGCGCGCTGCTGGCGCAGGCGCTGCGCACCCCGCCGGGGCCTAGTCTGGTGATCTTGCTGGCGCTGGCCGGGCTGGTGGGCGGGCTGTTCACCCTGCTGCTCTTCCGGCTGCTGGCCCTGGAACGCCTCGATTATTGGGTGGAGCGAGACGCCATCCGCGTCCACTGGGCGGGCGACAGCTTCACCCTGCCCCTGCACCTGATCGAGCACGTGCAGCCAGCCGCGGCGGACGCGGCCAGGCCGCAATGGTGGCGCTGGCCGGCGTTGTGGGCCGTCTCGCCCTGGACGCGCGGGCCAGAGACGGCATTTGCCACCCGCGGCCCTGCCCAGTGCCTGGCTCTGATCACTCCGACGCACACCTATTTGCTCTCCCCGCAGGATGGGCCTGGGTTCATGGCAGCGGTGGCGGCCCGCCAGCAACTAGGCCCCGCCCGCGCCCTGCGTCCCGCTGTGCAGCGGGCCGGAATGCGGCTGCACTGGTTCTGGCGCGACCCCCTGGCCCCCTGGCTGATCATGGGCGGCCTGGGCCTGAGCCTCTTGCTCTTCGCCCTGCTGATCTGGCGTTTCCCCGGCTTGCCGGCGATGCTGCCCCTGCACTACGACGCCGCCGGCGCCCCCGACCGCCTTGGCCCGCGGCAGGCCCTTTTTCTCCTCCCCCTCATCACCGGCCTGATCTGGTTCACCAACGGCGTGCTCGGCGTCATCCTCTACGAACGCCAGCGCGTCGCCGCCTACCTGCTGTGGGGCGGCGCCCTGCTCCTGCAAGGACTGGGGCTGATCGTATTGCGGAACCTGCTGGCCCTCTACCTCGTCTGATTGCAGCCCGTCTCTCCTGCGCTTGCGCCACTGACTTATGACGACATCTCCCGCACCGCCACGCCCGCTGCTCAGCATCATCATCCCCGCGTACAATGAGGAAAAGCGCCTGCCCGGTTCGCTCGATAAGATCCTGGCCTGGCGCCAGAGCGCGGCCTACGGCGTGGAGATCCTGATCGTGGAAAATGGCAGCCGCGACCAGACCACAGCCGTGGCCGAAGCCTACGCCCGCCAACACCACGATCTGCGCGTCCTGCACAGCGCCAAAGGCAAGGGCGCGGCGGTGCGCCTGGGCATGTTCGAGGGCCGCGGCGAGTACCTGTTCATCTGCGATTCCGATCTCTCCATGCCGATCGCGGAGGTAGAAAAATTCCTGCCCCCACGCCTGAACGGCTACGATGTGATCATCGGCAGCCGCGAGGCGCCCGGCGCGGTGCGCTACGACGAGCCGGAATACCGCCATCTCATGGGCCGCGTTTTCAACTGGATCGTGCGCCTGCTGGCGGTGCCCGGCTTTCACGACACGCAGTGCGGGTTCAAGATGTTCAAACGGGAGGCCGCGCACGATGTCTTCGCCGATCAGACGATCACCGGCTGGACATTCGATGTGGAAGCGCTCTTTCTGGCCCGGCGGCGGGGCTATCGCATCGCCGAAGCGCCGATCCACTGGTATTTCGACGCGGACAGCCGCGTGGACCCGATACGCGACACCTGGCGCATGTTCTGGGATGTGATCCGCATCCGCCTGAACGCCGTGCGCGGCGTCTACGGCCAGCTGCCCCCCGCCCCCCCCCGCGCCCTCGCCAAACGCCCCTAATCCCCCCCTTTCTATCTCTATCTCTATCTCTATCTCCCCCCTCTATCTGATGCGCATCCTCCTCTACACCGGCAAAGGCGGCGTGGGCAAAACCACGATCAGCGCGGCCACCGCACTGCGCTGCGCCGAACTTGGCTACCGCACCATCGTCGTCTCCACCGACCCTGCCCACTCCCTGGGCGACAGCTTCGATCAACGCATCGGCCCCGAGCCGGTGCAACTCGCGCCCAAACTCTGGGGCCAGGAGATCGACCTCCTGCACCAGATGGAACGACACTGGGGCAAGGTGCAGAACTATCTGGCCGCCCTGTTTGCCTGGCAGGGCATGGAAGGCCTGGTGGCCGAAGAGACCAGCATCCTCCCCGGCATGGAAGAATTGGCCAGCCTGATGCAGATCGCGTATCTGGCCGAATCGGGCGACTACGACGTGGTGGTGGTGGACATGGCCCCCACCGGCGCCACATTGCAATTGCTGGCCTTCCCCGAAATGCTGACCTGGTACATGACCAAACTCTTCCCGGTGCAACGCACTGCCCTCAAGATCGCCCGCCCGATCATGCGCACCATGACCGACATGCCCGCGCCCAGCGAGGAAACGCTGGACGCCATCGAGGGCCTGGTCAAAGACCTGCAACGACTGGAGAAACTGGTGACGAACCCGGCCATCAGCAGCGTGCGCCTGGTGCTCAACCCCGAAAAAATGGTGGTGAAGGAAGCACAGCGCGCCTTCACCTACCTCAATCTCTACGATCTGACCACCGACGCCATCATCAGCAACCGCCACCTGCCCGCCCAGGTGACCGACCCCTATTTCGCGGGATGGAAGCAAGCGCAGGCCCGCTACAGCGAATTGGTGGAAGAATCTTTCTCGCCCCTGCCCATCTTCCAGGCCCCCCTGTTCGACAATGAGGTGGTGGGACTGGAGGCGCTGCACCGCGTGGCCGCGGACGTGTATGCCGACAAAGACCCCACCACCCTGTTCTATCATCAAAAACCGCAGCAAGTGATCCGCGATGGCGAGGATTACCTGCTGCTCCTGCCCCTGCCCCTGCTGGACAAGCGGGATGTGCACCTGCTGCGCGGCGTCCACGACGAGCTGGTGGTGCGCATCGGCAACTGGAAGCGGCACATCAGCCTGCCGCAAGCCCTGATCGGGCGGCAGGTGGCCGGCGCCCGCTACCGCGACACCCTGCTGGAGATTCGCTTCAAGCCGGGCGAAAATGGCGCCGGCAGCGGACGCGCGTGATCCAATGAAAAAGTTGGCCCGCGCCCCTTCCCTCTGGGCGGCGCTGCTGCTAACCCTCTTCGCCATCGCGCCCTTCGTGCAGCCCGGCTATTTTTGGGGCGCGAACGACGCCCGGCACGATCTCTTTTTCATCCAGCAATACACCCTCAGCTGGGATCAGGGCGTGCTCTTCCCCCGCTGGTCGCCCGATTGGGCCTTTGGCTACGGCTACCCTTTCTTCAATCTCGTGGCGCCCGCGGCCACCTTTCTGGGCGCGTGGCTCTATCGCACCCTGCCCCTGACCCTGGAGGGCGCGGTAGAAGCCACCTTCATCCTCAGTATCCTGATCAGCGCCGGGGGGATGTGGCTGTTCGTGCGTGATTGGCTGGGCGCTCGCGCCGCGTTCGTGGCCGCGGTCGCCTTTGTCTACGCGCCCTATCATCTGCTGGATCTGTACGTGCGCGCGGCCATGGGCGAGACCCTGGCCCTCTCCCTCGCCCCCCTGGCCCTGTGGGCAACGCGGCGGGCCACGCTGCGCCCCTCGCCCGCGGCCATCGTGGCCACGGCCCTGGCCTACGCCGCCATCCACCTCAGCCACAACTTTGTGGCCCTGCTGCTGACGCCCCTGCTGCTGGCGCTGGCCCTGACGTTGGCCGCGGGCCGCGCGGGCGCGCGGGGCCGCATCACCCTGCGCGGCTGGGCGCGCGGGATGATCGCCCCCGCCCTGGGCCTGGGCCTGGGCCTGGGATTGGCCGCGTTCTTCGTCCTCCCCGCCCTGTTCGAATTCCAATTCGTGCGCTCCGACCAGTGGTACGGGGGCTATTACGACTTTCACGACCATTTCGTCTATTTCAGTCAGCTTTTCGACCCCCGCTGGGGCTTCGGCATCAGCACGCCGGGGCCTGATGACCCGATCAGCTACCAACTGGGCCTGGCGCCTTGGGCCCTGGCCGCGGCGGCGCTGTGGCGGTGGCTGCAGCGGCAGACGCCCCACCGCCTGGAGATCGGATTCTGGCTGGCGGTGCTGGCGGCTGGGGTCTTCCTGGCCACCGCGCCCGCGGCCTTTCTGTGGGATCACGCGCCGCTGGTTGCCTCCGCCCAATTCCCCTGGCGCTACCTGATGCTGGCGGCGCTGGCCCTCTCGGCCCTGGCCGGCGCGCTGCTGCCCGCGTCGCAACCGGACGAAACGATCGGCGGCTGGCTGCCGGCCCTGTTCCTGGCCGGGCTGCTCATCCTCAGCAGCGCCCCTTTCCTGCGCGTCGAGGTGCTGCCGCCGCCGCCGGGAGGAGCCACCCTGGCCGGCCTCATGGAATTCCAGCGCAGCTCCGACGAGATGACGGGCATGACCATCACCGCCCAAGAGGTGGCGACCTGGTCGCCCCTGGCCGACCTGCACATGGCCGGGCTGCCGGTCGCCAATCAGGTCGATTACAGCCTGACGCCGCAAAATGAAACCTTGGCCGTGGACGCGCGCAGCCATCGCATCGACAGCGAAGTGGTGTGGGTGCACGCCGGAGATGACACCCAGCGCGTGCCCTTCTATCGCCAGTGGTTCCCCGGCTGGACCGCCACCCTGTTCGACCCGGTCAGCGGGGCCGAGATCGACCGTTTCCCCCTCACACCGGCGCACACACGGCCGCCGTACGGGCTGCTGCACGTGCCGGCGCCGGCCGGCGATCATCTGCTGCGCATCAGCTTCGAGAATACGCCGATCCGCGATCTGGGCGAGTGGGTGTCGCGGTTGGCAGCGCTCCTGTTGCTGCTGCTCAGCTTGCTGGCCGCGATCCAGGCGTGGGGACGAGCGCGGCCTGGATCTGGCCGGCGGTTTTGGCGGCCGTCCCTTCCCAGGTGAAGGACGCGGCCAGGGCCAGGAGTCGGGCCCGGTCAGGGGGGTGGCTGAGGGCGGCGGGGATGGCGGCGGCCAGGACGGTTTCGTCGCCCACGGGCAACGGGCTGGATAAGCATGAGGGCCGCACCCAATGTGATTCGTAGCACTGTGATCCCCCCACCCATTTGCGGTATAATCACAACGTAACTTGCTTCCTCAGCAGCGGCGCTACTCCCGCCACTATTGTTTCCGCTGCTTGGATACCGCGTAGTGACAGGAGAATCAGATGATGAACAGGAAATCATTCGGCGGCCTCATCGCATTGTCGGCCATTTTCGTCGCGGTCGTGATGCTGGCGCTGCTTTTGCGCGCACAAACGCCGCAACCGGTCGCGAATCTCGATTCCCCTTTGCCCACGCCCCCACCCAAGGCCGCGACTGCGACAAAGGCGGCGCCAACGCCGGGCCTAAGACCGACTTCGACACGCCCCCCTGAACCAACGCCCCGCCCGCCTTCGCCCATTCCAACCCTTGGCCCGCCCACACCCACGCCGGAGCCTTTGCCCACGTTGCTTCCGGGGCGGGACATATTTGTGTACACGACAACCGGTGAGCGCGGGCCAGAGATTTGGCGGGTTCAGCCTGATGAAATGGGCCGTATCGTTGAACGGGGTTTTCAAGTACATCAACTCTTTGAGTGGAACTCCAGGGCTTCCATTTCACATATATATTCATCACCTGACGGAGAGAAAATGGCAGTTCAATGGGGAGTGGCCGAAAACTCCCGTATCTCTATTCTTGACATCAGCACGGGCCAAATTACAGCACTCACCTCGATAATAAACGATAAACAAATTCCAACTGAGGATATGTTATTCTTCGACTGGCATCCGAACGGTGAATATATCCTGATGTATTCCGGTAATGGCAATCCTGACTTAGGGTGGCGATTGGTAAGTGTAAATGTTAACACGGGAGAATTCGAGACCATAGATCTCATTGGGTTCACAATGAATTTATGGATTAGGAAGGCAGTATACTCAATGGATGGGAATTATCTCTACTACACACATTCAGATTGCTTTGATTGCGGCAGCCAAATATGGCAACTGCACGTTGACGCAAAAGAGAAAAGACTCGTCGCAATGACAGATAGATATGAAATTGCAACAATTGTCTTATCACCGGACGGACAGTATCTCGCTTACACTAAGCTTCCCGATGAAGATTATTTTGCAGGTTATGGAGTAGGAGAGTTATGGATAATTCCCGTGAATGGCGGTGAAGCACGCTTTCTGAGCGAAGCGTTAACAGGATTCTACCGAGAATTTGATCCTGCCTGGTCAACCGATAGTCAACAAATCGCCTTCTTTTCTGGTTCAGGATCTGGCAATCGGTTGGCCCATTTTAGCAGCAATGTTTACATAGCTAATATAAAAGATGGGTCATCAGTTCAATTGTCTCATCTTGATGGTAGGCAAGCAGCAAATCTTAGCTGGGCGCCTACTTCGCAAAGTGTGGTATTTGTTACCAACCAAGCAAGCGGTTCGTATTTCTTCGAACCGTGGTTTAGCGATACCAGCAAATACACTTCTCAGCCCCTTGTTACGGAATCACCATTCCTTCTCGATGGCAGCAAAAGTAACCCCATTCTGATTTGGTTGCCTGGTATTCAGAAAGCGGAGAGCAAACAATGATCCTAAGACAACAGAAATTGTTCACAGCTACGCTCATATTATCCTGCATTATCTTTTTAGGGACCTGGGGCAGTGCCGAAGCTCAAGGCGGCGCCGTACGATTGCGTTTACCATTCGATGGGGTTCGACGAATAACGGCCTACGTCGATCATCGTAGCCCGGGGGCGTACGATGGAAACATGGTCGTCTATCATGGCGAAGAACGCGAGAACTGTCCGGGATCTGGGACAGCTTGGACGACACAGGGTCCGTATTGCTATGATCGTCACCGTGGAACTGATTACGCCCTTGTACTCGTACCAGTCCTTGCAACTGCAGAAGGAGTAGTAACACTCGCTCAAAATCAAGGTGGAACAATTGGTAATGCCGTTCACATTGATCATGGTAACGGTTATGAGACGCGATACTACCATCTCCACAGTTATTCAGTTGCTGTAAATGACACAGTTAGCGCCGGACAGCAGGTCGGCGTTAGTGGGAATTCTGGCGGACAACCCTACCATCTTCATTTTGAAGTTCGTTACAATGGGCAGGTAACCGATCCCTTCGGCTGGCGGGGTAACTGGACTGATCCCATTCCCGGCGGGCCGGCAGAATGCCTTTGGGGGGACGGACAATGCTCGGAAATCGTGATCGAGGATGAAAGCGCATGGTTTACAAAGAAACTCCCAGGCTGGCAGTGGTATCACCAAGGATATAGTTGGACGATGCGCTACATCGGCAATATGTCGTCCACACCCTATCCCAACTGGGCGACATGGCGACCCGATCTTGCGTATCAAGGCGTGTACAAAGTTTTTGCTTTTGTCCCCGCTATTCATGGCACGACAACAAACGCTCGATACGTTGTTCATCATGTCAATGGCAGCAAACACGAAACCGAGACTGTCGTATCGGTCAATCAAAGCATGTACGATGATGCCTGGTTCGATCTGGGCACATACCGGTTCTGGGATGGCCTTTATGGATATGTCTATCTCGATAACATCACTGGGGAGCCGAACGGGACCAAGGAATTGAGCTTCGACGCTATCAAATTCGTGCAGTTTCGGATGTTTTTACCGGCGATCCGTGAGTAAACCGACCCCGGGTGTCTGGAATCGGCAAGCTGTTTGTCCTGATCGCCGCCAGCTTCCGTAATCAGATCAGCATGCGGATGACCGCCGCCGTCTTCGCCGCCGTGTCCGCCCACGTGAATTTGGCCGCCTGAGCCAGCAAGCGGGCCGGGTCGGGCGGATGGTCGAGCGCAGAAAGCATGGCGGCGGCCAGGACGGTTTCGTCGCCGGTGGGGACGGGCGGCAGCGTTTCGCCCACGATTTCGGGCAGGCTGCTGCTGTCGCTGACCAGGGCGGGCGTGCCGCAGGCCAGCGCTTCCAGCGGCGGCAGGCCGAAGCCTTCGTAGCGGCTGGGAAAGAGGAAGAGGTCGGCCAGGGTGTAGAGCGCGGGTTTGGCGGCGTCGGGCACGAAACCGATGGGGTGGACGCAGTCCCCCAGGCCGAGTTCAGCGATCAAGGGTCGGGGGTCGGTGAACCAGCCATCGCCAGGATCGGGCAGTTTCCCGGCGATGACCAGCGGCGCTAAATCGGGCCTTTTTTGCCTGGCCCGATCATACGCCCGCACGATCAGCGGCACATTTTTGCGGGGATCGAAGCCGCCGAGATAGAAAAGATAGTGCAGCGGAAGATCGTACGTCCGCCGCACCCGTTCCAGTTCCGCCGGATCGCTGACAGGGGCGTGGGGGAAGCCCAGACCTTCGTAAGTCACATGCACGCGGGCGGCGGGGATGCGCAGGCGCTGCACGATGTCAGCCTGCGCGGCCTGGCTGACGGCCAGCACAGCCGCGGCGCCGCGAGCGGCTTGCGCCACCAGCCAGGTGTAGGCCCGCGCCGTGGCTTTGGTGGCGTAGTCTTCGAGCAGCAGGGGAATCAGATCGTGAATGGTGACGACGACGGGGCAGGGCGAGCGCAGCGGTGATCCCCAATAGGGCACGAAAGCCACATCCGCGGCCAGCCGCCGGCAGTGCGCGGGGAATGTGTATTGCTCCCAGACCAACTTGATCAGCCTGGCCCCCCGCGCCAGCCCCGGCAGCGCCGCCTCCCTCACCTCCACCCCCCCCACCGAATTCTGATCACTGAATACTGACCACTGCCCACTGATCCCCGGCAGCAGCAGTGTTATCTGCCAATCTGGCAGCGCCGCGGGCAAATGCCGCAGCAACCCGTGCAGATATTGGCCGGAGCCGGTGGCAGTCTGGCCCCAAAACCAGCCGTTGACGAGGAGGCGCGGCATTAGCTGAAGCGCTGCAACAGAGCAGGCAGCGGCAGGTCGGCGAGCGAATCGAGCAAAAGGTCCGCGTGGGAAAGATCGAGGATGCGGGTGATGGCGTTGGGCGCCACCACGGTGAAGAGGCCGGCGCGTTTGGCGGCCAGCGCCCCGTTGGGCGAATCCTCGATGGCGATGGCTTCGTGCGGCTGCACGCCCAGCCGGGCGCAGGCCAGATGGTAGAGTGCAGGGTCGGGTTTGGCGTGGGTCACGTGATCACCGGCAGCGATGACGGGAAAATGCGACCGCAACTCTCGCTCGACCAGGAATCCTTCCACCCAGGCCATCGGCGAGCTGGAGGCGATGCCCAGCGCCAGCCCCACATGTGCGGCCGCGGCGATGTACGCGGTCACGCCCGGCCGGATCGCCTCCGCGGCCATCAACTGCCGGAAACGACGCTGCCGCCAGGCCCGCATCCCCGCCAGATCCAGCGGCCGCCCCGCCATCTGCGCCAGCAGGTCATAAGGATCCATGTGGCCGGAAGAACCGATGATGCTTGTCCACCAGTCATGCGGCAGTTCGCAGCCCACGGACGCGAAGACCTCGCGGAAGGACTGGTACTCCGCCCCCTCGGTGTCGAGGATGGTGCCGTCGAAGTCGAAGATGAGGGCTTTGATCATTTCGATTCAAAACGCGGCCAACGCCTGCGCCGCCGCATAGATTTTTTCCGCGTTCGGGCGGTACGCGTCTTCGAGCGGGGGGCTGAAGGGGATGGGGGTGTCCAGCCCGCCCAGGCGTTGCACCGGGCCGTCCAGCCACTCGAAGGCTTCCGCCGCGATCAGCGCCGCCACCTCCGCGCCCACCCCGGCCAGTTGGTTGGCCGAGTGCACCACCAGCACTTTGCCGGTCTTGCGGGCGGTGGCGAGGATGGCCTCGGTGTCGAGCGGCTTGAGCGAGCGCAGATCCAGCACCTCGGCAGAGATGCCCTGCGCAGCCAGGCGGGCGGCGGCTTGCAAGGCCTCGCGCACCTGTGCGCCGTAGGTGATGATGGAAAGATCCTCGCCCGCACGCACGAGATTGGCCTTGCCGATGGGCACGACATACTCGCCGGCGGGCACATAACCCTTGAGCGAACGATACAGCGGCTTGCTCTCGAAGTAGATGACGGGGTTGTGGTCGCGGATGGCCGCGATCAGCAGGCCTTTGGCGTCGGCGGGAGTCGCCGGAGCCACAACCTTCAGGCCGGGCGTGTGCACGAACCAGGCTTCAGGGTTCTGGCTGTGGAAGGGGCCGGAGCGGATGCCGCCATCGCACGGCGCGCGGATCACCCAGGGCACGGCCCCGCCGAAGCGATAGTGGGCGGTGGCGGCGAATTGCACGATGCTGTCGAAGGCGCTGCTGATGAAATCGGCGAACTGCATTTCCACCACCGGGCGCAGGCCCATCAGGGCCATGCCGTTGGCCACGCCGGTGAAGCCCAACTCGGCCAGGGGGGTGTTCATGACCCGGTTCCGCCCGAATTCCGCCTCGAAGCCTTTGGTGACTTTGAAGGCGCCGCCGAATTCGCCGCCCACATCCTCGCCCAGGATCAGCACATCAGGATCGCGGCGCATCTCCTGGCGCAGCGCCTCGGAAATGGCGGCGATATAGGTGATGGTGCGGCTGCCATCCTCGACAGGCGCATCGGTGAAACCAAAGTTTGTTGCAGACATCGGAATTCAAGTGGAGAGGCGTGGGGGGTGGGGCGTAAAACGTAAAACGTGGGGCGTGGGGTGTGATCTTACTCCGCGTAAACGCCCTGTTGGACGGCGGCGGGGTCGGGCCAGGGGCTGGATTCGGCGAAGGCGATGGCGTCTTCCACTTCCACTTCGCAGCGGTGGGCGATTTCGTCCAATTCGGCCTGATCGGCTGCGCCTTCAGACAGAAGATGCGCCCGGTAGCGGTCGATAGGGTCGCGCTGGGCCCATGCGGCCAGCAATTCGGGGGGCACATATTCGGCGCCGTCGTGGATGGCGTGGCCAAGCATGCGCATGGTCTTGGCCTCGATCAGGGTGGGGCCGCCGCCTGCCCGCGCCCGCGCCACCGCCTCGTGGGTGACGGCGTAGACCGCCTCGACATCATTGCCATCCACAGCGATGCCGGGGATGCCGTAGATCTCGGCGCGGGGGGCGATGTCGAAAACCTTCATCTGCTCGTGCAGGGGCGTGGAATAGGCGTATTGGTTATTCTCGACGAGGAGCACCAAGGGCGCATTCCACACCGCGGCCATGTTCAGGGTCTCATGAAACAGGCCAGAGCTGCTGGCGCCATCGCCGGTGAAGGCCAGGGCCACGCGCGGCTCGTGGCGATAGACAAAGCTCATGGCCATGCCCAGGGCCGTGGGCAGAGATTGGGGCAGGTGGCTGACGAAGCCGACGATGCCCAGGCTGAGGTCGCCCAGGCCGTGCAGGTTGGCATCACGCCCGGCGGTGACGCCGGTGGCGCGACCCAACAGGTTGGCGAAGATGCGGCGAGGCGTCAACCCGCGCAGCAGGTAGCAGCCCAGGTCGCGATGCATGGGCGCGACGACATCATCAGGCCCCAGGGCATAGCCCGCGCCCACAGCGATCGCCTCGTGCCCGCGTTGGCTGAAGGTGCCGCCCACGCCCCGCCCCTGCTTCCACAGCGCCAACATGCGCTCGTCGAACACGCGCGTCAGCAGCATCCAGTAATACAGTTCAAGTCGTTGGTGCGTGGCAAGCGTTACCTCAGCCATTTTTACACATCATTATTGGGTATTGGATATTGGATATTTGATATTGGTTATTGGATATTTGATATTGGGTATTGGGTATTCAATAGTCGCAAAAACAAGAAAAATACCCAATAACTAATACCTACTATCTAATACCCAATACCCACTATCTAAACAGCAAGGGCGTCGAGTTGCTGTTTTACCAGCGTCATCAATTCGCCCACGGTCTGGCGATCGAAAGCGAAACGGGCGCCGGCCAGGGCGAAGAGATCGGGCAGGGGGCGGGTGGCGCCGGCAGCCAGCGCCTGGCGATACGCCCGCACCGCCGCAGCCTGATCCTGCCGGGCGTTGCGCCAGATCTGCATCGCCCCGATCTGCGCCAGACCATACTCGATGTAATAGAAAGGCGCGCCGAAGATGTGCCCTTTGCGATGCCAGCCGGTCTCCTTCTCGGCCTGGGCCGCGCCAAAATCGATGCCGGGCAGGAAACGATCCCACAGATCACTCCATTTGGCATCGATGGCCGCAGGATCCACCCCTTCCGGCGCGTCGGTGTACAGCCAATGCTGCAACAGATCCACCACCGCCATGTAGGGCAGGAAGAACACCAGGCCCTGCAACTGCTCGGTGATGGCGCGATTGAGGTCAGGCCCGTGGTAGAAGCCCCCCGCCTCCGCCGCCCAATAGGGCATGCTCAACAGTTCCATCGCCATCGAGGCCACTTCGCAGAATTCCATGGGGCCGTTGTGGTTCCACAGCAGGGTTTGGCGGCGGAAGGATTCGGCGAAATGGAAGGCATGGCCCCCCTCGTGCAGCAGCGTGCGCACGTTGCGGTGCGTCCCCGCCGCGTTCATGAAGATGTAGGGCTTGCCGCTGATCGGCAGACTGCTGCAAAAGCCGCCCGGCGCTTTGTGGGGCCGGGTGCCCAGGTCGAGATAGCCCTGGCGCATGTCCGCGAAATAGCCGCCCAACACCGGATCGACTTGATCGAAGATGCGCTGCGCACCGGCTTCCAGCACCGCCGTGTCATCGAAGGGGGCCAGGGGCGTGTCGGCCGGGTCGATGGTCACCTGCCAGGGCGCGCTGGCGCTGGTATCCCAGGGGTGGATGCGATCCTGGCCCAGCTCTGCCGCCAGTTGGCGGTACAATTCGCTGGCCAGGGGCGTCACTTCCTGGGCAATGGCATCGTGGAAGATGGCGCACTCCGCCGGCGTGTAGTCGAACCGGCCCAGCGCCTGCCATTGATAGCTGCGAAAATCGCCAAACCCGGCCTGGCGGGCCATGCGCCGGCGGATCGGCAGCATCTCCATGAACAGATCGTTCAAGGCCCCGCGCTGCGCCAAGAACGCGTCCGAAACCAGCCGCCACACCCCCTTGCGCACGCCCGCGTCCGGGTCGCCGGCCAGCACCTCGGCCTGCGGGATGGTCAGATCCTGGCCCTGCCAGGTGATGCTCAACCCGCCCACGATCTCGCTGTAGCGCTTGCCCAGCAGCCGCAATTGGCTGATCAGCGGTACATTTTCGGCGCGATAGATGTCGGCTTCGGATTGGAAGCGGCGGCGGATCAGCACGGTCTCGGCGGCGGACGCGGCGCCATCGAACGCCAGCCACTTCTGGCGCAGCGCCTGATCCGCCTGGGCCAACGCGGGGTAGATCTCGCCGATGAAGCGTTTGAAGCGGGCGTCGGCCTCCGGATCCGCGGTATTTTCAGAAACGGCGCGGCTGATCTGCGCCCGCTCCTCTTGCATGATGGCGGAGAGGTCGCTCCAGCCTTTCAACCAGGCATATTCACTCTCCGGGGTCAGAGGCGCGGCCAGCAGCGCCTCCACGTGTGGCTGGAGGGTGCTCCAGTCCAGGGGATCGATGGTCGTGAAATCGTAGGTCATGGCGTGTTCGAGAGAGAGCAGGATGAGGGGGGGCGGGGCGGATGCAAGTATACCGGCGCGGGCCGGGCCGGTCAATTGCCGTCCCGCGCCCGCTTGGGAAAGCCGAATCGCCAGGGTATAATGCCGCAGTCCTGGGGGCAGGCAGATGTTTAGACCTCCTCACCTCTCCTCTCCTTCCAACCATGTTATACGGAAAACGCGTTGTTTTGCGAGCTATCGAAAAAGAACATCTGCCCAATTATGTGCGGTGGCTGGCCGATCCTGAAGTTCTGACCCATTTCGGGCTGTACTTGCCCCTGAGTCAGGCAGATGAGGAGGCATGGTACGAACGCCAGCGCAGCGACGCCAAGGTCATCAACTTCGCCATCGAGTTGGAGGGCGTGCACATCGGCGGCTGCGGCTTCTTGTCGATCGACCATCGCCAGCGCCGGGCGGAAGTGGGCCTGTTCATCGGCGAAAAACAATTCTGGAACCAGGGTCTGGGCCAGGACGCACTCGCCACCCTGGTGGCCTACGGGTTTGAGTACCTGAACTTCCATCGCATCTACCTGTGCGTGTTCGCCGAGAATACTCGCGGCATCCGCGCCTATGAAAAAGTCGGCTTCCAGCACGAGGGCTGTTTCCGCCAGAGCGAATGGCGGCATGGACGCTGGCATGACCTGCTGGTGATGAGCATTCTGCACCCGGAATGGCCGGGCAGGGGGACCGACGCCGATGAATGAACTGATAACGATCCTGTTGATGTTTGCCCCGCTGATGCTGGTGCTGTGGCTGGCCAATCTCGCCGATAAACAGCGCCAGGCAGAGCGACCCACGGCAGCGTTTGCCCTGCTGGCGTATGGCTTGCTGGTGTTGTTGTGGTTGGGTTTGTTTGGCGGCGGGATCGCCGTGGCGCTGGCCGGCCAGATCCTGGCCGCGCAATCTTCCGATCCAGTGCTGCTCGATGCTTTCACGGGCATGGGCATCGGCGCCGAGACCGCGGCCAGGGTGATCGCGTCATTGCCGGCCCTGGGCCTGGCCCTGTGGCTGCCTGCGCTGATTGGGTTGCTGTTGCTGCTGCCTCCGCTGCGGCGGTTGTTGAGCCGTGTGTTGCCCATCGATCCGGGCAGTGTGGTGCACGCGGTCGCCCTCTCCTACATCATGTTGATCGTGGTCAATCTGTGGGCGACGGTGGTTTTCGGCATCGATGCCCTAGCCGATGTGATGGCCGCGGGCGAGCCTCTGCAAACCGGGGCCCTGGTCAACATGACCTGGACGCAGGAGATCCTGTTTGCCTTGCTGGCCGCGGTGGGCGTGGGCTGGCTCTCCCGCCTGAACCTGCGCCAAACCCTGGCCCGACTGGCGATAACCTGGCCAACGCCCCGGCAAGCAGCGCTGGCCGCGGGGCTAGGCCTGGGCATGACCCTCCTCCTGATCCCGCTCGAATATTTGATGCAACTGACCGGAATCGGCATTGATGAGGATGTGGCCCGGCTGGGCGAGCAGGTGATCGGCCCCCTGATGCTGACCATCCCTGGTATTCTCACCCTGGGTCTGGCCGCGGCTCTGGGCGAAGAAGCGCTCTTCCGCGGGGCGCTGCAGCCCCGGTTTGGCCTCTGGCTCACCGCCCTCCTCTTCGCCCTGCTGCACAGCACCTACGGGCTCACCCTCAGCACCCTGATCGTCTTCAGCATCGGCCTGATCTTGGGCTGGGTGCGCGACCGCCACAACACCACCACCGCCATGATCGTCCACGCCACCTACAACATGGGCATCGGCTTCCTGGCCTATCTGGCCCTGTGGCCGGAGTGATAACCTTGCAAACCCGCATACCCCCATCGCGCCTATTTCTGCTGCGCCTGCTGGCCCTGCTCCTGCTGGGCCTGATCGCCGCCTGCCAGCCGCCCGCGCCGCCCGCGCCCGATACGCACCCCCTGCTGGCGACCTTCACCCCCACGGCAGCGGCGTCCTCCACGGCCACAGCCACGGCCCTGACAGTTCCCACAGCCACGCCGCCGCCCACGGCAACCTCCACACCGCTGCCCACAGTCACGCCCACGTCGCCCCCCGCGGCCACGCCCACACCGCTGCCCACAGCCACGCCGCGGCCCACCTCTACCGCCACACCCACGCCGGCCCCGGCAAAAGTGGAGATCACGCTGACCGAGGCGCAGCTCAATAAGATCGTGCGCGATGCCTTGGCCAGCGCGCCCAACCCCTCCGTGCAAGAGGTAACGGTGGACACCCAGCCGGGGCAACTGCTGTTGACCGGCCAGACACGGGTGGGCTTTCTGCGTGTGGGCCTCGGCGTCATCGCCACTTTCAGCGTGTCTCAGGGCCGCGTGCAGCCCACCATCCAAAGCGTGCTGATCAACGGCCAGCCCACCGGCGGCTTCATCCGCCAACAAATCGAAGCCCAGATCCTTCCCTATCTCGATCAACTCGCCAACGCCAACCTGGGCCTCTGGGTGGAAGAAGTCGAGATCAGCGAAGAGGCCATGCGCCTGCGCGGGGTGGCGCGCTAGCCTGTCCGTCTTACACCGCCAGCCCGCGCTATCATTCCCCGTCTCACACATTCACAGGCCCTGCACCGTGGACACCGTTCTCAGCTTCCTCCTCTCGCTGGCCGTGCTCGTGATCAGCATCGCCATCCACGAATTCAGCCACGCCATCACCGCCGACCGCCTGGGCGACAGCACCCCGCGACGCCAGGGCCGCATCACCCTCAACCCCCTCGCTCATCTCGACCCGCTGGGCACGCTGATGATCGTGATGTCCTCGCTGGCCGGGTTCGGCATCGGCTGGGGCAAACCGGTGCAAGTCAATCCCCGCGCCTTCCGCACCACGCCGCGGGCGGGGATGGGCATCGTGGCCGTAGCCGGGCCGGTCTCCAACGTGCTGCTGGCCCTGATCGGGGCCATCCTGCTGCGCGCCCTGTCCCTCCCCGACCTTGCCCTGCAATTTGTTTTCCTGTGGATCGTCATCAACCTCGCCCTGGCCCTGTTCAACATGATCCCGGTCTTCCCCCTGGACGGCTACAACGTCTTCATCGCCCTGCTCGACAGCCTGCGCCAGGGATGGTCGCGGCAGTTGGCCGACCTGTGGCAGCGGCAGACGCAGTACGGCGCCCTCTTTTTGATGCTGCTGATCGTCATCGACTGGCAACTCCCGGCCATCTCCCCCCTGAAATGGCTGTTCGGCGCGCCCTTCCAGCGGCTGCTGGCCCTGTTCTTGGGCTGGTAGCATGTCCACCTCCTCCCTTCCGGCCCGGCCCCGCGCCCTGCGCCAGCGCCTCTTCCGCGGGGTGGATGGCCTGCTGGCGCCCCACCGCCCCCTGGACGACGCCCCGGCCCGCGCCCTGCTGAACGACGCCACCCTGCCCCTTTTCCAGGGCATGAGCAAGGTTGATCAGGCGCACAGCCTGCGCCTGCTGGCCTGGCTGCAGGCGCAGGGCTGGACAGACCCCGACCTGCTCCACGCCGCGCTGCTGCACGATTGCGGCAAGGCCGCGGCCCGCGTCGCGGTCTGGCAGCGCACGCTGAAGGTGCTGGTGAAACGGCTGGCCCCGCAGCAGTGGGGCATGCTCTCTCGCCCGGCGCGGCCCGGCAGCTGGCGCTATCCCTTCTACATCCTGCGCACCCATCCCTTCCGTGGCGCCCTTGCCGCCCGCGCCGCCGGCTGCTCCGAGACCGTGGCCTGGCTGATCGAGTTCCACGAGACCGACCCCGACCCCACCGACCTCCGCCACCCCCTCATGCGCGCCCTCCAAGACGCGGATGCGAATAGTTAATGGTAGGTTGGTTGGTTAGTTAGTTGGTCGGTTGGTTGGTTGGTTGGTTGATTGATTGATTTTAGCAAAAATCATCCTAAATTTACCAACCAACCGACCAACTAACCAACTAACCAACCAACCAACCGACCAACTAACCAACCAACCAACCGACCAACTAACCAACCAACCGACCAACTAACCAACTAACCAACCAACCGACCAACTAACCAACCAACCAACCAACCAACCGACCAACTAACCAACCAACCAACCAACCAACTAACCAATGCCCCCCCAAATCACCATCATCGGCCTGGGTTTGATCGGCGCTTCGGCCGGGCTGGCCCTGAAAGCGCAGGAAAAAGAATTCGTCATTGTCGGCCACGACCGTGAAAACGAGGCCGTGACCCGCGCCCGCAAGCTCGGCGCCATCGACAAAAGCCACTGGAACCTGATCAGCGCCTGCGAACAGGCCGACTTCATCCTCCTGGCCCTGCCCACCGCCGCCATCCTCCCCACCCTGACCGCGCTGCGCGGCGCCCTGAAACCGGGCTGCGTGCTGCTCGACGCCGCGCCGATCAAAGGCCCACTGCTGGCCGCAGCCGCGGACGCGTTATCCGAGAACACCTATTTCGTGGGAGGCAATCCCCTGTTGGCCCGCTCCGGCCTCACCGCGGCCGACGCCTCTGCCGATCTGTTCAAAGAAGCGTCCTGGGCGCTCTGTCCCACGCCCGCCACCGCGGCCGACGCCATCCGCGTGGCCACGGATTTCGTCTCCCTCCTCGGCGCCCAGCCCCTTTTCCTCGACCCCGCCGAGCATGACGGCCTGATGGCCGCGGTGCAGGGCCTGCCCAGCGTGCTCGCCGCCGCCCTCACCCACACCCTGGGTCAGGCCGCGGCCTGGCGCGAGTTGCGGCGCATGGCCGGCGTCCAATTCGAGCAGACCAGCTATCTCCCCGACCACAGCGCCGCGGATCTGGCTGCCGGCATCCTGCCCTCCGCCCCCTTCGTCTCTGGGTGGATCGACCTGCTGATCGCCGAGTTGCAAGAATGGCAGCGGCTGCTGGCCGGCCAGGATGAACAGGCCGTGCAGGCGCGCTTCGCCGCGGCCCTGGAGACGCGGCAGGCCTGGCTGCACACCCGCGCCCGCGGGGAATGGGAAGCAACGCCCGGCCCCCCGCTGGAAAAGCCAAGCGTTCTGGGCCGCCTGTTCGGCCTGTCCCGGCGGTAGACGAGGGACGAGGGATCACGCGTCGCCATCGTCCATCGTCTATCGTCCGTTTACAACTGCGGCACAATCGCCCCGAATAGCGCCCACACGGCCACTGCGGCCACACCGGCCAGCGCCAGCGCCGCCCACAGGGACCAGGGCAAGGTCTGCCAACGGCTGCGCAGGGCCAGCACACAAGCCGCGGCCAGCGTCAACATCAGGCCCCAACCGGGCAGATCGCCCCGCGCCAGCCCGGCCAGCGCCAGGATCAGAGCCAGGGCCGCGGCCACGCCCGCGGCCACACGGCTGCCGCCGGCGCCGAACAGCCCCTCCAACCCCAAGGCAAAGGCCAACGAAAGGGGCAACAGCGCCGGGAAAAGATAGCGGCCCTGATGCTGCACAAAACTGAGGTTGTACCAGACGAAACTGGCGAGCACGATCAGCCCGTGCAGGCCGAGCAAAGCCAGCCCCCGCCGCTGCCCCGCGCTCAACCCCGCCCCGTGCTGGCGGCCCCACACAGCCAGTCCCACGCCCGCAAACAGGGTCAGCAGCGCCAACAGGGCATAGATGCGGGCATCGAGGAACAGACCCAACCAACCAAACACCCCCCAAAACGACTGGAAGGTGAAGAGGAACAACCGCTCGGCATACGCCTGCCAGCCAAACGCGGCGATCCAGTCGAGGGTGCGGGGCTGGCCGCTGACGATGGCATCGTGTTGCTGCAAACCCAACAGATCGCTGCCGCCGTAGAGGGTGAGATTCCGCACCCACCAGGGCAGGGGCAGCCACAGGGCCGGAATCAGCCACGCCAGCAACCTGGGGATCGGGCGATCTGTGCTCCCGGCCGCTGCGCCATTGCGCCTTCGCGTCAAGAAAAGGGCCTGCCACAGCCACACCGCGGCGGCCAGCGGCAGCAAAATATAGGCCTGGAACTTGGACAGCAGCCCCAGCCCGACCACCACGCCGGTGATGGTCCACGCCCGCAGCGACGCGGCCGGCGCCTGCACATGCCCCAGCAGGCGATACATCCCCACCGCGATCAACAGTTCGGCCAGGGAATCATTGTTCACCGCCGCCATCATCGCCAGATGCATGGGCAGCAGCGCCGCGAAAGCCGCCGCCACATGCGCCCGCTGCGGCTGGGCCGGGAAGATGCGGCGCACGCTCGCCCACAGCAGGGCCACCATCCCCCCACCCAACAGCACGCCGAACAACCGTAGCGCCTGCACCTGTCCCGCCACCCCCCAGCCCTGGCTGGCCAGATAGAGCGGCGCGGCCAACAGATAATACAGCGGCGGCTGATGCCCTTCGTAACGAATGCCGTCGATGGCCAGATCGGGCGGGAAGCCGCGGGCTTTGATCTGATCGAGATAGGCCTGATCGTAATCCCCGGGCTGCAAACGGGGCAGGCGGCCGCGGGTCGCCAACTCCTGCACGAAGTTGAAATGCGCCGGCTCATCCGGCGCCTGCCACAACGGCGTGCGCAGGGCGTAGAGGCTGGCCAGAATCAGATAGATGGCCAGGATCGCGGCCAGGACGGCGCGGGGAGAACGGCTCATGCGTTTCAGGCGCCGCGTTCGCGCACGATGGCAGCGCCCAATGCTTGCAGTTTCTGCTCCAGTCGTTCGTAGCCGCGGTCGATCTGGTTGACGTTGGCGATGACGCTGACGCCCTCCGCGGCCAGGGCCGCGATCACCAGCGTCATGCCGGCGCGGATGTCGGGGCTGCTCATGATCTGGCCGTAGAGGGGCGAGGGGCCGACCACGACCGCGCGATGGGGGTCGCAGAGGATGATGCGCGCGCCCATCGAGATCAGCTTATCCACGAAAAAGAGGCGGCTTTCGAACATTTTCTCGTGGATCAGGGTGGTGCCCTGCGCTTGCGTGGCCACGATCAGGGCAATGGAGAGAAGGTCGGCAGGAAAATGGGGCCAGGGGCCATCGTCGATCTTGGGCACAGCCCCGCCCACGTCCATCATCACCCGCAGATCTTGCTCATCGCCCACCACCAGCGCGTCCCCATCGAACCAGCAATTGACGCCCAACCGGTTCTTGAACACATGCAGCACCATGCGCAGGTCGTCGGGGAAGACGCCTTTGATGCGCAGTTCGCCGCGGGTAACCGCGCCCAGGCCGAGATAGGAGCCGATCTCGATCACATCGGGACAGACATCGAAGGCGCCGCCGGGCAGGTGGTCGCTGCCTTGCAGGCGGTCGACGCCGTCGATGATCAGGCAGTTGCTGCCCACGCCGGCGATCTGAGCGCCCATGCCGGTCAGCATGCGGCAGAGATTCTGCACGTGCGGCTCGGAGGCGGCATTGCGCAGCACGGTGCGGCCCGGCGTCAGCACCGCGGCCATCAGCGCGTTCTCGGTGGCGGTGACGCTGGCTTCGTCCAGGAGGATATCGGCCCCGCGCAAGGTTTTGCGGGTGATGGCGATCTGCTGCTGGACAGGATCGACCTCAACCTGCGCGCCCAGGGCTTCGAAAGCGAGCAAATGGGTGTCGATGCGCCGGCGGCCGATCACATCGCCGCCGGGCGGAGGCAAAGTCACCTGGCCCACACGGCCCAGCATCGGCCCCGCCAGCAGGATGGAGGCCCGGATCTCGCGGCAGAGTTCGGGCGCGAGTTGCTGGGTGTGCACGCGCTCGGCCTGCAGGGTGATGTCGCTGCCGCCATTGCGGAGGACGCGCACGCCCAGGCCTTGCAGCAGTTCGAGCATCGTGCCCACATCGCCGATGCGGGGGACATTGCGCAGCGTCACCGGTTCGGCGGTGAGGAGGCTGGCGGCGAGCATGGGCAGCGCCGCGTTTTTGTTGCCGGCCACCTGCACCTCGCCATTCAGCGGGCGCTGGCCGTGGATGATGTAGCGGTCGGTCATGGGGGGGGTGGTTGGTTGGTTGGGTGGTTGGTTGGTTGGTTGGTTAGTTGGTTGGTTGGGTGGTTGGGTGGGTGGGTGGTTGGTTGGTTAGTTGGTTGGTTGGTTGGGTGGTTGGGTGGGTGGTTGGTTGGTTGTTGGTAGATTGGTAAATTGGTAGATTGGTAGGGAGTCGTCACCAATCTACCAACTAACCAACCAACCAACCAACTAACCAACTAACCAACCAACTAACCAACCAACCCAGGACGAGCGATGAGGGGGGCGCCGGGGCCGGTTTGCAAGCGGGCGGCGGCGTTGCCTTCGCGCACCGCCACCTCCACCAGCCCTTCGCTGCCGCCCAGGGCCAGCAGTTCCCCCCGCGCCACCCGGCTATAGGTCTGGGCGAAGCCCTCGATCACCTCCCCCGCCAATTCAAAGCGCCAGTCGCCGGCGCCTTCCAGCCAATCCACAGGGATATCGCTGATCAGATTGCCGAAACGGTCGGCGTAGAGGATCTCGCCCTGCAGGCTGCCATCGGGCAGGCGCTGCGGCTGGGGCCAGTCCAGGCGCACCGGGTCGGTGACGAGGGGGCCGATGCTGTGAAAGGAGACGCCGGCGGCGATGTGCGCAGCAAAGGGAGCGAAGATATCGCGACCGTGGAAGGTGTTGCTCACCACCGGCAGGCGGTAGTAGGGGCTGGCCAACTCCCTGATCTCGCGCACTTTCTCGGTGGCGTAGACGCGGCTGAACACACCATTGTCTGGGCCGACATAATAGGCGCGGGCGGTGCGCACGGCAATGCCGCGGCGCTCGCTGCCCACGCCCGGATCAACGACGACCACATGCACCGTTTCCAAAGGGAAATAGGGCGCGGCCGTGGCCAACACATACGCGGCCTGACGGATATTCTGCGGCTCGATCTCGTGGGTGATATCGAGGATGCGCCCCCAGGGCAGGATATCGAGGATCACCCCTTTCATCGTGCCCACATAGCCATCGCGCAGGCCAAAATCGGTGAGCAGAGAGATGGGGGAGGGATGGTTGCGGGGTACGCTAACGCGTGGCGGAGTTGTCATGGACGGAAAGCAGAGCAGGGGGAAGGGAGGGATGCGGGCCAGTCTGGCGCAGATTGTAACGGCGCAACCAGAGAAGGGCAAACAAGCCACTGCCCCACTCGCTGCCGGCTGCCGCAGCCGCGCCACAACGCCAGCGCAGGCGATCAGTTTCGGCATTGCCGGAAAACCTGTGTATAATACGACGCACTGCGTCATATCCTTTTGCCACCCACTACCCCGGAGGTTCTATTATGGCATATCTCTTCCCCTCGCCCGCATGGGTCGACGCTTTCAAGGACGCTCTCAACGCCAGCGCCGCCTACAAAGTCTCCGCTGCCCATTGGGAGGGCGATTTTTACTTCATCGTCTCCGCCAAAGGCGCGCTGCAGGAGCCGGTGAAATTCTATCTGGATCTGTGGCATGGGCAATGCCGCGATGCCTACATCGTGGAAGGGGCCGACGACAAGACCCCCGAATTCGAGATCGAAGGCACGCTCGATGTCTTCCGCCAGATCTTCGAACACCAACTCGACCCCATCCGCGCCCTGGTCAGCCGCAAACTCAAGCTCAAGGGCAACCTGGGCAAGATCATGCGTTCGGTCAAGGCTACGCTCGATCTGGTCAACGCCGCGGCCAGCGTCGACACCACCTATCCCGGCGAGTGATGCGTCATGTGGTTCTTCGATTGTCCTGAAATCATCTACGGCGCCGACGCGCTCAGCCACCTGGAAGAATTGAAGGGAGAGCGCGCCTTCATCGTCACCGACCCGGTGCTGCACCGCCTGGGCTACACCGAACGCATCGCCGCCCGCCTGGCCGAGGCCGGGATCGCGGTCGCATCCTTCACCGAGGTAGAGCCGGAGCCGTCGCTGCAAACGGTGCGCCGCGGGGCCGAGCAGATGCGCGGCTTCCAGCCAGATTGGATCATCGGCCTGGGCGGCGGGTCGGCGATGGACGCAGCCAAGGCCATGTGGGTGCTGTACGAACGGCCCGATCTACAGCCGGACGAGATCAGCCCGATGGTCGATCTGAATATCGGCAAGCTGGCCCGGCTGATCGCCATCCCCACCACCGCCGGCACCGGCTCGGAAGTGACCTGGGCCACCGTGCTCACCGATCTGAGCGATGGCCGCAAACTCTCTCTCGGCTCACGCGAGACCCTGCCCACCCTGGCCATCGTCGATCCGGCTCTGACCGCGCAGTTGCCCCCGCGCGTGACGGTGGACACCGGCCTCGACGCCCTCACCCACGCGGTGGAGGGCTACATCGCTACCTTCCATAACGACTACACCGACGGTCTCTGCCTGAAGGCGATGCAACTGGTCTTCACCTACCTGCCCCGCGCCTTCGCCGATGGCAGCGATGAGGAGGCGCGGGAGCACATGGCCAACGCCGCCACCATCGCTGGCCTGGGCTTCATCAATTCCTGGGCCTCGCTGGCGCACGCCATGGGGCACGCTTTCGGCGGCCATTTCAAAGTGCCGCATGGCCGCAGCGTCAGCCTCTTCCTGCCCTACACCCTGGAATACATGGCCCAGGCCTCGTATGAAAGCCGTTTTGGCGATCTGGCCCATGCCCTGCGCCTGGCCGTGGATTATACGGAGGAAGCAGCCAGCGCCGCGGCTGTCATCGCCGCCATCCGCGATCTGCACCGGCAGCTGGGCCAGCCCCTCACCGCGGCCGAGATCGGGATCGACCGTGACCGCTACGAAGCTACGCTGACCTCGTTGTGCGAGTTCGCCGAAGGGGATGGCACCTTCATCAGCGGCATGCGCGTGCCCGAACGGGACGACCTGCGCCGTCTCTTCCTCGCCGTTTATGACGGGGGGGTGGTAGATTGGTAGATTGGTTGGTTAGTTGGTTAGTTGGTTGGTTGGCTTGTTGGTTTGGTTGGTTGGTTGGTTGGTTGGTTGGTTGGTTGGTTGGCAGATCAGCGATAATTTCCCGCTAACTCACCAATTTACCAATCTACCAACAAACCAACCAACCAACCAACCAACCAACTAACCAACCAACTACCCCCCCATCACAAACAGGCATCCACCTATGTTTATCCCCGCTCCGCCGCTGAGTTTGCCCGGTTATATGGGCAAGCTGTTGCGCGTGGACTTGACCTCTGGCCAGCTGTGGGACGAGCCGATCAACGCCGACTACGCCCGGCAGTTCATCGGCGGCAGCGGTCTGGGCGCCCGCTATCTGGCCGATTTCGCCGGGGCGGACACCGATCCTCTAGGCCCCGACAACCCGCTGATCTTCATGACCGGGCCGATGGTGGGCACGACCACCCCCGCGGCCGGACGGTTCGCGGTCGTGGCCCGCTCGCCCGCCACCGGCCTGACCGGCGAGGCCAATTCCGGCGGATTCTGGGGGCCTGAACTGCGCCGCACCGGCTACGACGGCATCATCATCACCGGACAGGCCGCGCAACCGGTGTGGCTGGAACTGCGCGAGGGCCAGCCCCCCCGCCTGCATGACGCCACCGCCCTGTGGGGCCTGGACATGTACGCCACGCAGGAGGCGATCCGCGCCGCGCTGAGCGACAAACAGGCGCGGGTGGCCAGCATCGGCCTGGCGGGCGAAAACCAGGTGCTCTTTGCCGGGGTGATGAACGATCATGGCCGGGCCGCGGCCCGCACAGGGCTGGGCGCGGTCATGGGCAGCAAACGGCTGAAGGCGATCGGGGTGCGCGGGCGCCTGAAAGTGCCTGTGGCCGATGAGGAGGCAAACAAAACCGCCAACCGCGCCTTCACCAATATCGTGGTCGAAGACATCACGGTGCAGATGATGCGGCTGGGGGGCACCATCCTCAGCATGGATTTCGGCCCGGTGGTGGGCGATGTCTCCGCCCGTTATTACAGCACCAACGAGTTGGAGGGCATCGAGGACAAAGTCAACGCCGGCCAACTGAGCGATCACTTCCTCAAGCGCCACGTGCCCTGTTTTCGCTGCCCCATCGCCTGCGGGCGCGAGATCATCCTGCCGGGCCGGGTAGAAGGCGTGGTGGATGGGCCAGAATATGAGACAGCCGCGGCATTCGGGCCGATGATCGGCTCCGACAGCCTGGAGGATGCCGCCTACGCCGGGCACCTGTGCAATCTCTACGGGCTGGACACCATCTCCTGCGGTTCGACCATCGCTTTTGCCTACTCGCTGTTCGAGGCGGGCCTGATCGACGAGAAGACAACCGGCGGCCTGACCCTGCGCTGGGGCGATGCCAAGCCGGCCCTCGCCCTGATCGAGCAGATCGCGCGGCGCCAGGGGTTTGGCGATCTGCTGGCGCAGGGCGCGGCGCGGGTGGGCGCGGCCCTGGGCGTCCCCGATCGGGCGGTGCATGTCAACCGGCTGGAAGTGCCTTTCCACGATGTGCACGCCCATGCCGGGCAGGGCGTGGTCTACGCGGTGAGTACGCGCGGGGCCTGCCACATGGCCGGGGATGTCTATCACTGGGAGCAGGGCCGCGAACATGCCGAGTTGGGCATCGCCTACGGCGACCCGCACGAAGAATCGCTGGCCAAAATGCAAATGGTGGCCCGCGTGCTCGATTACCGGGCGTGGACGAACAGCGCCATCCTCTGCCATTTCGAAGATGTGCCCATCCCCGATCTGCTGGCGCTGTGGCAGACGATCACCGGCTGGGCCTGGACGCCGGAAGATCTGTTGCAGGCAGGCGAGCGCATCTACACCCTCAAACGGTTGCTCAACCATCGCTTCGGCCTGACCCGCGCCAACGACACCCTGCCCAAACCGCTGCTGCACGCCTATGCCAGCGGCCCCACCGCCGGCTATGCCCCCGATATCGAGGGTATGCTCCAGCTTTACTACCAGGCGCGCGACTGGGATCCTATCACGGCCCGGCCCAACCCCGAAAAGCTGGCAGCGCTGGGGGTGGAGGGTATTGGTTAGTAGGTATTCAGTGTTCAGTATTCAGTATTCAGTATTCAGTATTCAGTATTCAGTTTTCAGTATTCAGTGTTCAGTGTTCAGTATTAATCATTAGTTCTAAATACCCAATACACAATACACAATATCTAATATCTAATAAAGACATGTCTTTCGCACAAGGTAAACGATTGGGGCTGGTGCTGGGCGGGGGGGGCGCCCGCGGGCTGGCGCACCTGGGCGTCCTCCAGGTGTTGGAAGAGGCGGGAGTACGTATCGATGCGGTCACCGGCGCCAGCGTGGGCGCGTTCGTGGGGGCGGCGGTGGCCGCGGGGCTGCCCATAGCCACCCTGAGCGAGGTCGCCCGCAGCGTGCGTTGGTGGCATCTGGCCCGGCCGTGTTGGCCGCGCCGGGGGCTGGTCTCCTTCGCGCCGCTGGAAGCTTATCTCAAACGGCTGCTCGGCGATATCAACATCGAAGACCTGTCCCTGCCCTTTGCTTGCGTGGCCACCGACGCCTTCACCGGCGCGGGCGTGGTCTTTCGCAGCGGGCAGTTGGCCCCGCGCGTGCGCGCCAGTTGCAGCGTGCCCGGCGCGGTCAAACCGATCCTGATCGATGGCGTCGTCTATGTCGATGGCGGCATGGTGGACAACCTGCCCATCGATATCATGCACTCCATCGCCGATGTGGATGTGATCCTGGCGGTCAACCTCTTTGGCCCGCCCACCTTTCTGCCCCAGGGAATCGTGGGATTCACCCTCACCGTGGCGGGGCACACGCTGGTACAGGCCGGTTGCAACCCGCACAGCGCCGACATTTTGGTGGAGCCGGATTGCACCGGCTTCAGCCTCACCGGCTTTCGCTATGAAGAATTGGTCGGGCGCGGGCGGGCAGCGATGACGGCCCAGTTGCAGGTGCTGCTGCAAGTGCTGCAGTGAGTCGGGGACAGAAAAAAAAGGAAAGGGGGCCAACCGCGGGCTTGCCGGCAACGAATTCCATGCGCCCGGCCAAATGCTGTATAATGCCCGCAACTGCTCAGCCTTTCTAGCGTTACGTTCACGTCGCTATGAGCAAAATCCTCAAAAAACATCAACGTTAGAACGTTCTAACGTTTCCAGGAGCCTGAACATGTCCACGCGTACCATCATCACCCTGCACCTGCGAAAAATCGAACCCTTTGTCGAAACCATCACCCTGCTGGGCAACCAGATCACCCTCCACCACGAGGGTTGCGACAGCGATTTGGCAGTCATGGCCGCCAAAATCGCCGAATGGGACGGCCGCGTCGACGCCATCGCCCTGTCAGGCGTGGCCAAGACCCTGCGCCTGGGCAAAGAACGGGTGGAACACGCCGCCGCCGGGCAACTGTTCGAAGTAGCCCAACAGACACCGGTGGTCGACGGCAGCGGCGTGCGCGACGCCATGGAGCGGTGGGCCGTGCGCCTGGCCGCCGATGCGCAGCCCGGCATCTGGGCGCGCAAGCGGGTGCTGATGGCGCCGGGCCTCAACCACACCGGGCTGGCCCAGGCCCTGAACCAATACACCGACGAACTGCGCTACGCCGACCCCCTCTTCTATTTCAATCTGCCGGCAACCGCGCTGATCGGCAGCGCCGGCACCCTGAACACAGTGGCCGGCCCCACCATGGGCCAGATGCGCGATCTGCCTTACCGCCTGCTCTTCCCCCAGCCGGGCGCGCCCGGCCAGCCGCGCGATCCCAACTACTTCCATTGGGCCGATGTCATTGCCGGCGACATCCACGCCATCCGTCGCTATGCCCCGGCGCAACTGAAACACAAGACCGTGGTGGTGGAATACGCTGATGCCGACGCCGTTGCGGATCTCACAGACCGCGGGGTCAGCCTGCTCGTCACCACCATGCCCCCGTTGGCAGAGGGGCTTTCGCACCTGTCCGCGGTTGCATTCGAGGCCTGCCTGGTGGCCCTGCGCCCTGCCGGCGCCTCCCTGACCGAGAACACCTATCTCAACCTCATGGCCGACCTCGACTGGCAGCCCGGCATCCGCTATCTGCAAAAGGAAGAGGCGGAGATCAACCGTTTTGCCTTCGTCATCCACCCCCTCAGCCTCAAATTCATTCACAAATCCCCCCAATTTCGCTGGACGCGCTACCTGCCCGATCGCCTGGTCGAGCGTATGGCCGCGGAATTGCCCCCCATGTACCTCAGCCGCATCACCGGCATCGAAAGCCCAACCACCGGCCAGAAGGTAGAGGGCGTGCTGATCACACTGGGCGCCACACCCAAAGAATTCCTGCGCCGCGACCCGGCCTTCGCCTATCGCCGCCTGATCGCCGCGTCCCGCATCGCCGAACGTTTGGGCGCGCGCATCATGGGCCTGGGCGCGTTCACCTCGGTGGTGGGAGATGCAGGCATCAGCGTGGCCCAAAAAGCGGATATCGCCATCACCTCTGGCAACAGCCTCACCGTCGCCGCCACCCTGGAGACGGCCAAACAAGCGGTGGTGAAGATGGGCAACAGCCTGGATCAGGCCCGCGATGGCCGGGTGATGGTGATCGGCGCCACCGGCTCCATCGGCGCGGTCTGCTCGCGCTTGCTGGCGCAGGCCGCGCCGCACATCACCCTCGTCGCCCCCCGCCCCGAGAAGCTGATCGCGCTCAAACGCACCATCGAAACAGAGACGCCCGACGCGCAGGTGACGATCAGCACCTCGCCCGATGACTTCATCGGCGCCTGCGATCTGATCATCACCACCACCACGGCGGTGGGCAAACGCATCCTCGACATCACCAAATGCAAGCCGGGCGCGGTGATCTGCGACATTGCCCGCCCCCCCGACGTGACCGAGGAGGAGAACGCGCTTCGCCCCGATGTGCTGGTGATCGAATCGGGGGAGATCCTGCTGCCGGGCAAGCCGAATTTCGGCTACGATATCGGCCTGCCTCCCGGCGTGGCCTATGCCTGCCTGGCCGAGACCGCGCTGCTGGCCCTGGAAGGACGCTTCGAGGACTACACCCTCGGGCGCGAGATCGAGATCGAACGGGTGAAGGAGATGTATCATCTTTACAAAAAACATGGGCTGCAACTTTCCGGGCTGCGCAGCCATGGCGAATTTCTCAGCGATGAAGAGATAGCGCACAAGCGAGCGCTGGCCGATGAACTGCGCCAGGATGCGGCCGTGGCCGCGCACTGGAAACAGGAGGCCGCGGGCAAAGGCCACGCCCACGAACCGGGCGCCAGCCCCACGGCCAACGGCAGTCGCTGGAGCAAGATCGTGCCCTTTGGGCTGGCCGCGCTGGGCGCGGTCTGGCTGCTGGGGCGCCGCTCCTCCGGCCGGGACGAGGGAGAAGGGGGCGCCTGAACCGTGCGCACGCTGGCGATCACCGGCCTTTTCAGCCCCTGGGGCAGGCGTATGGCCCGGCTGGCCAGCCAGGCCGGCGCGCGGGTGCTGGGCATCGACCGCAAGCCGATGATGCGGCCCTTCGCTGGCGTCGAATTCATCGCCGCCGACATCCGCAACCCCCTGCTGCCCCGGCTGTTCGAGCAGGAAGGGGTAGACGCCATCCTGCATTGCGCCTTCCAATGGCGGCAGCAACCCAGCGAAGAGGTGTTCGATAGCAACGTGTTGGGGGCCATGCACCTGCTGGAGGCGGCGGCGCAAGCGGGCGTGCGCAAGGTGGTGTGGCCCTCCAGCACCTTCATCTACGGCGCTTCGCCCGACCATCCCGCCTTCATCCCCGAAGAGGCGGGGTGCCGCGGGCAGCCGCACTATGCCTACGTGCAGCAACTGCGTGAAATCGAGACCTTCATGGCCGGTTTTCGCCGCCAGTACCCGCAGATGATCCTCACCTCCCTGCGCTTTGCCCACATCCTGGGCGAGGGCGTGGCCAGCCCCATGGCCCGTTACCTGGCCCTGCCCGCGGCCCCCGTGTTGCTCGGCTTCGATCCCCTGTTGCAATTCATCCACGCCGAAGATGTGACGCGGGCCTTGGGGCATGCCCTGGTGCAGGATCTGCACGGCGCGTTCAACGTGGCCGCGCCCGCGCCCCTGCCCCTGCTGAAGGCGCTGGCGCTGGCCGGCATCCCCCCCGCGCCCCTGCCCCATGCCCTGGCCTCCCGCGGCTGGGCGTGGCTGCGCCGCCTCAGCCCAGAGGCAGACCGCATCGCCCCCCTGCCCTGGGATTTCCTGCGTTTTTCCTGTGTGGCTGATACCACGCGCATGCAAACGGAGATGCGCTTCCAGCCCCGCCACGGGCCAGAGCACACCCTGGCCGCGTTTGGCCAGGCCCTGCGCCGCCGCCGCTACGCGGCCAGCCCCTCGTATCGCCTCGCCGCCAACCGCCTGACCGACGCCCTGCATCTGGGCCGCAAGGCCCAGGCCCGTCTGGCCACCGTTGCCAAACACAGGTCTGCACATGTCTGAGAATGGCCAGCGCCCGCGCTGTGCCGGCGCCACCCAAAGCGGGCAGCGCTGCCGGCTGCCGGCGCAAACAGAGGGCGGATTCTGTCACATCCATGCCCGCACGCCCGCGCTGGCAGCGCCTGCGCCCGCGCCGGCAGCGCCTGCGCCCGCGCCGGCAGCGCCTGCGCCCGACCCCGCACAAACGCTGCGCCAGGAAGTGCGCCACACCCTGCGCCACCTGGCAGCGCGCATCGAGGCAGGAGAGACAGGGCGGCAGGGGCTGCGCGCCCTCACCCCCGCCGAAGTGACCGCGCTGCTGCAAGATCAGACGCAGCCCCTGCCAGCCACCCTGCGGGCCGGGCTGCTGGCCCTGATCGAGGAAGCGTCCGCCCAGGAAACGCTCGATGCCGAGGCCTGGCGCGGGGCCGGCTACATCCTGCAGATCACGCTGCACACGCCCGCCCACTTCCTGCCCCACTTCCTGCGTCAGCGCCTGCGCGGCAAATACGAAGTCGACGCCTGGGGCTATGACCCGGAGATAGCCGATCTCCTCGCGCTCATCGCCGGCGTGTTCTTCCACACCTATTGGCGGATCGAGCTGACCGGCGTCGAGCACCTCCCCCAGCAGGGCCGCGCGTTGCTGGCCGCCAATCAATCCAGCATCCTGCCGCTGGAAGGGGCCATGGTCGCCTACGGCGTGCGCGCCTACCATCCCGCCCGCCGCCTGCTGCGGGTGTTGGCCCCGACCTGGCTCCCCGACCTGCCCTTCTGGACGATGCTGCTGCAAAAAGCGGGGCACGCGCCCGCGCATGCCGCCAATGCCCGCCGCCTGCTGGCCGAAGAATCCCTCGTCCTGGCCTTTCCCGAAGGCTACCGCGGCGTGGAGCGCGCCGCACATCCCTACCGCCTGCGCCCCTTCCAAAGCAGCGATCTGCTGGCCGCGGCCCTGGAGATGGCTGCGCCCATCCTCCCCGTCTCCGTGGTCGGCGCGGCGGAGGCTTATCCCCTGCTGGCCAACGCCCGCCCGATCGCGCGGCTACTCGGCCTCCCCGCGTTCCCCATCACCACCACCTGGCCCTGGTTGGGGCCGTTGGGAGCGCTGCCCCTGCCCAGCAAATGGTGGATCGATATCGGCCCGCCCCTGCCGGGCGCCGGAACGATCCCTGAACGCGCCGCGGACCCTCGTTTCCTGGCCGAGATGGCAGCCCTGCTGCGCGAACGCATCCAGGCGCAGATCGATCAGCGACTGCAGAGCCGCGGCTCCCGGTTCCGCGGCTGATCTCTGCCCGCCACACACCCTTCATCCACACCCCATGCCCTTCTACCCCGACAGCGACACCTTCTACGACGTCATCCACCTGCTCTTCGACCGGCTGAGCCGCAAGCCCGGCGCCACCGACGAGTTTGCCCGCAGCCGCCTGATCATCCACGTGCACGTGGAAAAGCCCGCCGCTTTCATCGGCCTCGACGCCCGCTCCACGCCGATCGGGTTTCACTTCCAGCCCGACGGCAAGCCCGCGGATCTGCAACTCTACCTGGAGGCAGATGTGCTGCACGGGGTGTGGCTGAGCCAGATCAGGCTGCGCGATGCCTTTTTCGGCGGCCAGATCAAGACCAAAGGCTCGGTGTTCAAGGCCATGCAACTCGCTCCCCTCTTCCGCCAGGCGGAGCAACTCTACCCCCACATCCTGCGCGAGAAAGGGTTGCAATAGTATGTATTGCGTAAAACGTAAAACGTATTAGAATGTTACGTAATACGTAGTGCGCAGGGAAAAACCCCAAAGGGTTCGGAACCCTTTGGGGTTGGGGGCTTCCGCTCCCGGCTAGGGCAACAGCACCGCGTCCCCGTTGAACCGGCTCTCCTGCAACGCCAGCAACACCTCGTTGGCCTCGGCCAGGGGAAAAGTAACCACATCCGCGGCCAGCGGTATCTGCGCAGCCAGATGCAGCAGATCGCGCACATCCTGGCGGGTGCTGTTGGCCACGCTGCGCAGCGTGCGCTCGCCGTACAACAGATCGTAGGGCATCTGTGGGAGGGGGGTCATGTGGATGCCGGCGCAGGCCACCACCCCGCCCGGTTTCAACACCCGCAGGGCCGCGGGCACCAGTTCGCCGGCAGGGGCAAAGAGAATGGCAGCATCGAGCAAGTGCGGCGGCGGCTCTCCCGCCTGCCCCACCCACGCCGCGCCCAAGGCGCGGGCGTGGGCCTGGTGCCCGGGGCTGCGCGTGAACACAAACACCCGGCAGCCCCACCACCGGGCGATCTGGATGGTGATGTGGGCGGAATTGCCGAACCCATACAGCCCCAGCACCCCGCCCGGCGCGATCTCGCTCAGGCGCAAGGCGCGGTAGCCGATCACGCCGCCGCAGAGCAGGGGCGCGATCTCGGCGTCGGCCACTCCCGCGGGCAGGGGATGGGCAAAGGCCGCGTCGATGACCATCGCCTCGGCGTAGCCGCCATCGGCATGCCAGCCGGTGAACTGCGCGTGCGGGCAGAGATTCTCCCGCCCGCTGCGGCAAAAGCCGCACTGCCCACAGGTACGATACAGCCACACCGCGCCCACCCGCTGGCCACGCGCGAAGCCGGTCACGCCCTCGCCCAGTTCGGCCACCCGCCCCACCACCTGATGCCCCGGCGTCAGCGGCAGCCGCGGCAGGGGCAGATCCCCCTCCACCGTGTGCAGGTCGGTGCGGCAGACGCCGCAGGCCTGCACCTCAATCAAAATTTGACCAGGGTCAACTTTTGGACGGGGCCGATCCAGCAAGCGCAGCGGTCGTTCCGGGATGGGGCGGGGGTGTTCGAGCACATGGGCGCGCATGGGGCGTTTCTCCTGCGGGGGGGCGTCGCCAGCATTGTACCCTGCGCGGCGGCGGCTTGTCTACGACGGAGGCGCCGCTGAAAAACGAAAAGCCGCCTCAACCGGCGGCTTCGTATAGCAAAATGTGCGACACACGGTCGCGTTAGCGAGGCAACCCTCAGGCGCCGCCCGGCGCGCACGCGGCCGCCGGCGCGGAAAGAGAGAAAGATCCCCCCGCCACATGGCTGGCAAAGGTGGAGAGGCGTTTCTGCACCTGCTGGCCGCCGCACTGCGGGCAAGTCACACTGCCGATGGCGCTGAACCCGCGCACCAGCTTCTCGAAACCGCTGTGGCAGTCCTGACAATCGAATTCATAGATGGGCATGGGACAAACCTCCGCTGAGAAAAGGATGGACGATGCGATTGGATGCGCGGCCCGCCCGCCAGGTTACACCGCCGCGGCCCCGTTTCCCCTTTCTCCTGCCCTCGTGTAACATCGGGGGCGCCACACCTCGCGCACACCCACCTGCACCCCGGTCATGACCCTCGCTCGCTCCGCCCCCGTCCGCCCCGCTTTCGATGTGCTCCTGCTCTTTGCCCTGCTGATTGCCCGGCTGCATATCAACGCAGCGGCCGAGGCCAGCCTGTTCGAGCATGTCGCCAACGTCACCCGCCATCCCTGGCTGGGGCGGCTGCTCTCGCCCCAGGCCTGGGCCGCGTTCGGCCCCTGGCAGGGAGATGCGATCTTCCTGCTGCTGGCCGCCATCAGCCTGCTGGCCTTCCTTTTTTATGCGCTGGTCGATCTGAGCCGCGCTCGCCTGGGCAAAAAGCGCTGCCTGCGGCTGAAAATGGGGCTGCTGTGGCTGATCTTGCTGGCGCTGGTCATCCTGCCCACGCTCAAGCTGGCGCTGCTGCGGCATGACAATCTGCCTCATTCCTACAGCCACGACGGCGGCGTGATCCAGACCGAAGTCGCCATCACCTACTTCCTGGCCGGGCGCAATCCCTACGTGGAAAACTACCACGACACGCCCATGGCCGACTGGGGCTTCCCCGAATTCCGCACCGCCCTGGATCATTATCCCTATCTCCCCGCCACCTTCCTGCTTTCGGCCCCGGTCAAGCTGCTGGCCGAGGCGCTGCTGGGTTGGTACGATCAGCGTTTCACCTATCTGCTGCTCTTCTTGATCACCCTGGCGCTGCTGCCGCGGCTGGCCGTCACCGCCGCCGACAAGCTGGGGCTGACCATGCTGGTGGGGCTGAACCCGATCATGGGGCTGGACCTGCTCTTCGGCCAGAATGATAGCTTTGTGCTGGCCTGGATCGTGGCCAGCGTGTACGCGCTGTCCCGCGGGCGGCGGGGCTGGGCCGCGATCTTCCTGGGTGTGGCCCTGGCCAGCAAGCCCACCGCCTGGTTTCTGGCGCCTTTCTGGGCCCTGGCCCTGCTGGTCGATCGCCCGCTGAGTTGGCGTGGTGCGCTGCATGCCCTGCCCACGCTGGCGCGGCGCGCGGCCCCCGCCCTGGCCATCTTTCTGCTGCTCACGCTGCCCTACCTGCTCTGGCAGCCCACCGCGTTCATCGATGATGTGTGGCGCTGGGCCGCCGGCGCCACCCCCACCCACTACCAGATCTGGGGGCTGGGATTTGCCAATTTCGTGCTCGCCAGCGGCGCCCTCACCGACCGCTTCGCCAGTTGGCCCTTCTGGCTGCCCGAACTGTTGGCCACCCTGCCCCTGCTGGGCCTGCTGCTGCACCGGCAACTGCGCCACAACGGCATCGCCCCGGCCTGCTGGCATGGGGGGCTGCTCCTCTTCACCTTCGCCTATTTCTCCCGGTTTCTGAACGAGAATTACCTGGGCTTCCTCCTGGCCCTTTTCGCCCTGGGCTATTATCTCAACCCGGACGCGCCCCCCGCGGCGGAATGAAGGCCGCCGGGGCAGGGCTCTCGCCTTCCCTGCCCCAGCGCACAAATGCCTCGGAAGAGTACTCGCCACTCCCCCCTTCACGACGGGCCTTCACATTATCTATAGACAGGCAGGCCCAGATCGTTGCAGTTGCGCGCGGTATCTTTCAGGATGTCCCAGACGGATGGCGTTCAGGCGCGGGCGCGCACCCACAACCGATGCCCCTGGCGGCGGGTGATCACCACCCCTTCCCCCGCGGGGATCTCGCCCTCCTCTGCCGTGGCCAGCCACAGCGCCCCCATCACATAGACCATGCCTTCGGGCGTCAGGGGGGTGCGCGTGTGCGCCGCGGCCCCCACCAGCGCGTCGCCGCCGCTGAAGGGGGCGCTGCGCTGGGTGCGCACCACCGCCCGCAGGGCAACGGCCACGAACAGCCCCATGGCCGCGGCCAGACCCAGGATCGTCGACCAGGGGATGGCGGCATAGGGCGTGTCGAAAAGCATGGCCGCGCCCAACACGAACGCCACCAACCCGCCCGCGGTCAACACGCCGCCTGTGCCCACTTTCAAGTCTATCAAAAAGAGGATGAACGCCAGTCCGATAAAGGCCAGGCCAGCGAAATTGGCGTCGAGCGTGCCCAGGGCGTAGAAGGCCAGCAACAGGCAGATGGCCCCCACAGCGCCCGCCACGTAGCCGCCGGGCGAACTCAATTCATAGAGGATGGCATTCAGGCCCAGGGTGAGGAGGATGGCAGCCACCGCCGGGTTGCTCAGCGCCGCCAGAAAGTCCTCGATCCAGGAGCGTTCGAATGCCACCACCTCCGCGTCGGCCAGCGCCACCTGCCGCGGTTGATCCTGCACGATCACGGTGTAGCCATCCAGCTGCGCCAGCAGGTCGGGGATGTCGACGGCGATGACGTCGATGGCGCCGATGGTCAGCGCCTCCTCCGCGGTGGCAGCCTGGGCAGAGAGGACGGTTTCTGCGGCCCAGGCCACCGCGTCCGGCCCGCGGCGCTCGGCCAGGGAGCGGGCCGTGGCGGCCAGCGCTTCCTTGGCCTTCTGCGCCGCCGTCTCCGGCAGATCCTCGCCGCCGCTCCCCACCGGGCTGGCCGCGCCGATGAAGGTCTCCGGCGCCATGGCCGCCAGGTGCCCCGACAGGGTGATCAAGGTGCCGGCCGAGGCTGCCCACGCCCGCGCCGGGGCCACGTAAACAATCACCGGCGTGGGCGAGCGCTGAATGGCCTGCGATATCTGGCGGGTGAGATCGACCGAGCCGCCGGGGGTGTCCAGAGAGAAGATCACCGCTTCCGCGCCGATCGCCTCCGCCTGGCTCAGGCCGCGCTGCAAATAGGCCAGCATCGCCGGCGTCACCGGGCCATCATACGTCAGGGCCAGCACCTGGCGCGGCGACTGCGCCGCCAAGGGCGAGGCCACGGCCAGAAACAGCCACACCAAGAGCAGGACGCTCAGCCGCCGGCGCAGGAGAAGAAGAGGAGAAGAAGGGGCAGGGAGCAGGGGGCAAGGAGCAGGGGGCATGAGACAGAGTACCTGAAGAAGGGTAGATCAGATGCTATTGTAACAGAGACGTGCTGCGGGCGCTGTACAGACTCTTGCAGTTTGGGCGGGGTGGGGAAAAATCTGGGGAAAAGGCGGGGAAGGACTGCGGGTAGTGGCTGAAAAATCGGCGCAAAACCGGGGACACCGTGGGGATGCATCAGGGAAACGGACGGCGACGGCGCAAACAGGGTCGCCCGCGCCTGCCCCCAAGATGTAGGGGCGGGCGCGCCAGAGCCCACAAGAAGCATGCCACCGCCCGGCAAAGCCCGGTTGCCGCGGCGTGCAGGGGCGCAAACAGGGGGAAAAGCCGCCGATCCCTCCCGGTCTCCCTCCCCAGGCAGGGGGATAGCTCGATCGGCAGGGGTCGGGTCAGCGGGGACGGCTACCGCTACATCTTGGGGGCGGAAGACAGGAGGACAGAGCGTATCCACATATCCACAGGCCCTACGACGACTGCGATCCTATAAAGTAAACCGGGAGTGGATGATCTCCATGTGAGGAAAGCGCAGGCAGCGCGGGCGCTCATGACGGGCTGTGCGGCGGTGTGTGAATGGATTTTACATTACTTATGCCAAGCGATCGTTGACTTCATCCCCGAATTTGACTATACTACAATCAGTTACGAGCCCCAAGGAATTGCCAAGATTCACCCCGTTCATTTCGGTCATTCCGTCAAGCAACGCCACTATACGATTGTAGCAACTATCGGTAGAAGGTGAAGCGTCATACGGTAACTTCTCTGAAATGAACCAGAAGCGTAAGTAGCCCGATTAAACACTAGCAATAAAGTTTGCTATCTGTGTGGGCAAGAGACGTAAAGTCTCAAAAAACGCTTAGAGAGACGAATCTCCGGTTCCTAGGGGCCGTAACGTTTTTTTGGGGGCCGCCGTCATGGGCGGCCCCTTGCTTTTGGGGAGACGGCGGCGCTCAATCCTTGCGTGCGGCGATGACATGCGGGGCGAGCACACCCACGAAGGGCAGGTTGCGGTACTGCTCCCGGTAATCGAGCCCGTACCCCACCACAAAGAGATCTGGCAGCCGGAAGCCGTGGTAGCGGGTGGGGATGTCGAGCAGTCGGCGGCTGGGCTTGTCGAACATCACCGCCACATGCAGGCTGGCGGGGTTGCGCGAGCGAAGGATGCGCAGCAGATAGCCCAGCGTCAACCCGGTGTCGATCATGTCCTCCACGAAGATCACATGCCGCCCGGCCAGGGGGGTGTCCAGGTCTTTGGTGATGCGCACCATGCCATGGTCACGGGTTTCGGGGCTGTAGCTGGAGATGGACATGAAATCCACTTCCAGGGGGATGGGGATGGCTTGCAGCAGGTCGGCCATGAAGAAGAGCACGCCCTTGAGCACGCCCACGAAGAGGGGGCGCTGGCCGGCGTAGTCCTGAGCGATGGCGGCGCCCATCTCGCGCACCCGCTGCTGGATCGCTTCGGCCTCGATCAGCACGCGGGCGATGTCGCTGGCGTAGGGTTCAGGCGTGGTCGCGGGGATGTCCCTCGGCGGTATTGCTGGCGGCGGGGTCGGGGAAGGCATATTTGATGGCAAGGCCGCGCAGATCGCGGCGATTCAGTAATTTGATGTTGATCGTGGGATAGAGTTCTTGCAGGCGGCGGACTTTGCGGTTCTTGAGGTTGTTCAACCGGGTGGATTGCGTGGTGAGTTCGATGTACAGGTCTTGATCGGGCAGGTAGAAGTCGGGGGCAAAGGCTGAGAGCACCCGCCCGTCCGCGGCCCTGGTCAGGGGGAAGACGCGGGGTTCGTATTCCCAACGGATGCCGTAGAAGTTGAGCAGGCGGGCGAATTCCTTTTCGCTGGGATGTTGGAAGGTGATTTCGTCGAGGGTAGGCATGTGGGGGCAGGGGCGGCGTGGCGGACGTGCCGCCTATTGTAGCACGTCAGGCGGAAATCAGTATTCAGTATTCAGTATTCAGTATTCAGTATTCAGTATTCAGTATTCAGTGGTCAGTCATCTGCGCCCAGGACGACGCGTCCCCTACTGAATACTGAATACTGAATACTGACCACTGACTACTGGCCACTGCCCACTTGTGTTACAATCTCCGTCGCCGTTGATGCCCCTCATCTCCCCCTGCCCGGAGCATGCCATGACTCAGTTGCCGGCCGAATTGACAGCAGCGCAATTGCGGCGCGCGTGTGCGCCCGCCGAGATGGATTTTACAACCACCGCCGAGGTGGACAAGTTGGAAGGGATCATTGGCCAGGAACGGGCCACGCGCGCCATCGAGTTTGGCATCGAGATCGCGGCGGAGGGCTATAATATCTTTGCCATGGGCCCCAGCGGCGCGGGCAAGAGCAGTACGATCTTGCACTATTTGCAGCAGCGCGCCGCTGCCTTGCCCACCCCGCACGATTGGGCCTACGTGCGCAATCCTGGCGATGCTTACCGCCCGCGGGCCCTGGCCTTGCCGCCCGGCAAGGGGCAAGGCGCCACGCAGGGCCTGCGCGATGCCCTGCGCCAGGTAGAAAGCGCGGTGAAGAGCGCCTTTGCCGGCAACCTGTACGAGGAAGCCCGCGCCGAAATCGGCCAGCGGTTACAGCAAGCGCAGCAGCAGACGCTGCGCCAGTTGGAAGCTTTCGCCCATCAGCGCTCTTTCACCTTGCTGCGCACGCCATCGGGGCTGAGCTTTGCCCCCATGATCGATGGCCGACCCCTGGCGGTGGAGGAATTCAATCGCCTCGATCCGGCGCAGCGCCAGGCTTTCAGCGAGCATGAGGGCGCGCTGGAGCAGGCCATGGAGCAGGCGGTGCGCGCGTTGCAAGAGATGCAAGCGCGGGCCGAGGAGGAATTGACCGGCCTCAACCGCCGCGTGGCCGAGGCTACCGTGTCGCCGCTGTTCGCCGCCCTGCGCGATCGTTTCAACGATTGCCCCAACTTCGTGGCCTACATGGAGGAAGTGGCGGAGGACATCGTGCGGCGGGTGGTCGGCAACCGGCTGATCCTGGAAGAAGAGGAGGGGGCGCCGGGCGCGAATGCCCGATTCCACCTGGATGGGCGCCGCTCCCGCTGGTCAGATGATTACGAAGTCAACCTGATCGTCGATCATGGCAGCGACGCCGGCGCTCCCGTCATCCATGAGATCAACCCCAATTACCCCAATGTGATCGGCAAAATCGAGTATCGCGCTGAATTTGGAGCCTTGGTGCCGGATCATCACACGATCCGGGCCGGAGCGCTGCACCGGGCCAACGGCGGTTATCTGGTCATCGACGCCCGCGCCCTGCTCAGCTATCCCATGGCCTGGGAGGGGTTGAAACGGGCGCTGCGTTACAAAGAGATCCGCATCGATGACCCGGCCACGCAGGCCGGCGCGGCCCCGGCGGCCAGCCTGGCCCCGGCGGCCATTCCCCTCTCCGTGAAGGTCGTATTGATCGGCGATCCCGCCACCTATTACACCCTCTATGCCCTCGATTCCGCCTTCAGCAAGCTGTTCAAGGTGCGGGCGGACTTCGCCAGCGATATGGAATGGTCTGCGGCGAATCTGGACGCGATCGCCCGTTTCATCCGCACCCGCTGCGAGGAGGAGACCCTGCGCGATTTTACGCCGGCGGCCGTGGCCGAGGTGGTGGAATACGCCGCCCGGCTGGTCGAAAGCCAACGCCGCTTGACCACCCGCTTTGCGCACGTGGCCGACATCTTGCGCGAGGCGGACTATTGGGCGGGCGAGGCCGCGGCCGCGGTGGTCGATCGCAACCATGTGCAGCAGGCGATCCGCGAGCGGCGCTATCGATCGAGCCTGTATGAAGAGCACCTGCTGCGATTGATCCAGGAAGATGTGGTCGCCGTGGCCACCACCGGCAGCGCCGTGGGGCAGGTGAATGGGCTTTCGGTCGTGCAGTTGGGAGATTATGCCTTTGGCAAGCCGGCGCGCATCTCGGCCAGCGTCTACCTGGGCAACCGCGGCATCATCAACATCGAGCGGGAAGCAGACCTGAGCGGGCGTATCCACGACAAAGGGGTGCTGATCCTGGCCGGCTATCTGGGCCGTGTGTATGGTCAGAACAAACCCCTGACCCTCAACGCCTCCATCGCCTTCGAGCAGTCCTATGATGGCGTGGAAGGGGACAGCGCCAGTTCCACCGAGTTGTATGCCCTGCTCTCTGCCCTGGCAGATGCTCCCCTGTTCCAGAATCTAGCCGTGACCGGGTCGGTCAATCAGATGGGCGATGTGCAGGCGGTGGGCGGCGTCACCGCCAAGATCGAGGGTTTCTTTGATCTTTGTCAGGCCCGCGGGCTGGATGGCTCGCACGGTGTCATCCTCCCCGCCGCCAATGTGCAGCATCTGATGCTGCGGCAGGATGTGGTGCAGGCGGTGGCCGACGGATTGTTCCACATCTGGCCGGTGCGCACGGTGGATGAGGGGTTTGCGCTCCTCTCTGGCCTGCCCGCGGGCGTGCGCCAGGCAGATGGCGCCTTCCCCGACGGGACGTTCAACCGGCGGGTGGCGGATCGGCTGCACGCCATGGCCGAGACCCTGGCCGGCTTCAGCCGCACCCCGCCCTCCGATGTGCGCGAGGAGGAGGACGCGACGCCGGCAGCAGAACCGGAGCCAGACCCCGTTCCCCCGGATCCGGCGCCGCCGGCCGCGCCCGAAGTGGACGCGGCCTAGACGAGCGGGGATCGCCCTCTATTTCACATCTTCCGAGGGGTTGATCACCTTGATGATCTTGATCAGCAGGCCGAAGACGAACTGTGGGCGGAAGCCGGCGATGAAGGCAATCAGGGCAGGGAAGAGTTGCACTTCGCTACGCAACGACTCTGCCGCGGCCTGACCGCCCTGCAACGAGAGCAGGCCGGTGTTGATGATCAGGAAGATGACGCCGCCCAGGATCAGGCCCATGATCGGCTGCGCCACGTACCACATCACATGCTGGCGTTCGAAGTCCTGGCGCTCGGAGACGTGCGTCCACAGGATGAACATGGACCCAACCACGCCGCCGATCCCGCCCCAGACAAAAGTAGCCCAGAAGCCGACGGCGGTGAAGACGCCGTTTCCAGGTTCTTCGATGCCAAACCGCCGGGAGAGGGCGGCGGAGAATTCTGCCCCGTAGGCCAGCAGCCCCAAAAAAGAGAGCAGGAAGAGGATAAAAATACCAACTTCGAACCAGAAAACGCGCCATCCGTAGGAATCTGCCCATTTTTCCGAGTTTTCCACGCGATTGTACAGGGAAAAGGCCTGCTGCACTTTGAACTCGGCATCGACAAATTCGTGCGGTTTTTCGTAGAGGGTGGTGCGGGCCTGGCGCAAAAGCCCCATGATCTGGTTGGAGAGGTCGGGCCGGTTGCTGATGTTCTTCGGCACCTCTCGGTACAGTTGGTCGATCTGCTTGTGTAGGGCATCGATGCGCTCCTGGTTGATCTGGGCCAGGATGCGGCGCTGTTCCTCCTGGGACGCCGGAGCGCGGACCGGCAATTCTTCGATCGGTGGGGCGGGGCGGGCGAAGGGGGATTGCGGGCGGGCGTCTGCTTCCTCCTGCGCGGTGATCACCACGCTGGTCAGGCGGCCGCCGATATCGGCCGGGACGCGGGGGCGCGAGGGGGGCAGCGGCGGCTCGGCGTCGGTGGCTGTGGGTGCAGGCGCAGGAGCGGGTGCGGGAGCGGGAGCGGGAGCGGGAGCGGGAGCGGGAGCGGGAGCGGGAGCGGGCGCTGGTGCAGGTGCAGGAGCGGGTGCGGGCGCGGGTGCGGGCGCTGGTGCAGGCGTCGCTGGGAAGGGGGAACTGGGCCGGGGGCTGGGTGGGGGCGAGGCCAGGGGGCTGGGCGGGCCCTCCTGCGGTGTGACGACGATGTCGTTGGCCAGGGGCACGTCGATGCGGGCAAACAATTCGTCATCGGAGATGAGGACGCCGCCGCCGGCCAAGCCGCTCGCATACGAGGCCGAAGGTGGCAGGGACCGCGCTTCTGCGACGCTGCGGGCCTGCGGGGCGACGGCGCCGCGGGGGGGCAGGGGGCTGGGCAGGGCCGCGGGCGGGGGCGCTGCGGCTGCGGTCAGCGACCGGGGGCCTGCGCCCGCGGGCATCTCGATTCCCTCGGTGGCGGCCCGCATTTCGGTTTCCAGCAGCGCATCGAGCGCACTCTCCGCCTCCGCGTCCAGAGGGGCAGAGGCCGCCGCGGCGAGAGGCGGGGACGCGGGCGTTGTTTCAGTGGCAGGGGGGGCGCTGAAAAGGGCGTCGACGCCCCGCCCCAGGATTTCCTCGCCCCGGCCGCGCACAGTTGGCTTACTTTTGCTCATGCAATAGCTCCTCGACGAGGGCGCGATAGGCAGCAGCGCCCGGATGAGTGGGTTCGTAATCGAGCAAGGGCAGGTTGGCGGCGGCAGATTCGGCAAAGCGAATGCTCTTGCGCACCACGGTTTCGAATACTTTGGCGCCGAACATGGCCCGCACCTCTTCCAGCACCTCGCGGCAATGCAGGGTGCGGCTATCATACAGGGTGATGAGGATGCCCAGTACGGTCAGGCGGGGATTGGTGCGCTCGCGAATGCGGCGGATCGTGTCGAACAGGATGCCCATCCCCCGCAGCGCCAGATATTCCGGCAGCAGGGGGATCAGCACCTCGTCCGCGGCGGTGAGGGCGTTGATGGTGAGCAGGCCCAGGCTCGGCCCGCAATCGATGAGGATAAAATCGTAGCGTGACTTGATCGGCGTCAGGGCCTCGCGCAGCAGATACTCCCGCCCGATCTGGCCGATCAACTCCACTTCCGCCCCGGCCAGATGGAGGTTGGCCGGCAGCAGGTCGAGATGGGGGCGCACGGTGGCCAGGATAACGCTGGCCGCGTCCAATTCCTGCGCCAGCAGCAGGTGATAGACCGATCGCGGCAACTCAACAGGATTGACGCCAAATGTAGCAGTCAGCGCGGCCTGCGGATCGAGATCGACCAGCAGGGTGCGATAGCCCTGGCTGGCCAACACGGCGCCCGTGTTGACCACGGTGGTCGTTTTCCCGACACCACCTTTTTGATTGGCGACAGCGATGATACGGGCCATGGGTATGGGGGGAGCGTGGGGGATGGGGCGCCGAAGCGCTCAGGCCTGTGCAACTGCAACCCGATGCGTATGCGGGCGAGTATAACATAAAATAGGGAACACGTCATCCTTTTTGGGCAGATTCGTATCCACCGATTGGCGGCGCCGGTCAAGATGCGAGGGGGCTTTTGGCCGGCAGGCCGGCGCGGCGGGGATAGGCGGCGGGGGTGGGGCGCACCTTACGCAACAACAACAGCGTGCGCTGCTCGACCACGCCGGGGATGAGGAGATCGTGCACCGCCGCCACCTCCCCTCCCAACAGGGCGATGGCGGCGCCCGCCTGCGCCAACTCCTCGTGCAGGCCAGGCCCTTTGGGCAGCGCCGCCAGCCCGCCCACCCGCGCCAGAGGCAAGGTCAGCTCGACCAGAGTGGGCAGGGGGGCCACCGCCCTGGCCAGCACCAGATCGTACTGCTGCCGCCATGCCGCGCCCTGCCCCACCACTTCCGCCCGCTCTGCCAGCACTTCTGCCTGCTCTGATAAGAGAAAAATGACCTCGGTCAGAAATCTGGCTTTTTTCTGCACCGATTCGATCAGGGTCAGACGCAGGGGGGGCCAGGCAAAGAGGAGAGGCAGGCCGGGGATACCGGCGCCGCTGCCGACATCGACAGCGCGCCAGGGTTGGCTGCGCAGCGCCGCTACCGGCAGCCCGGCCGCAGCGGCAATGGGCGCCAGCAGGCTGAGGCTATCGAGATGCAGCTTGGGGATGATGCTTTCCAAATCGCGCACGGCCGTGAGGTTGACATGACGGTTGGTCTCGATCAGCAGGGCGGTATAGCGTTGGAACGCGGCCATCTGATCTGAGGTGAGGGGCGCGCCCAATGCGGCCGCGCCTGCGGCCAGCCGTTCCCAGGGGTCGATTGGAGTGGGTGTCATCCTGGCGATGTCAGGGAGGAGAGGGGGGATCGGCTGGAAATCCAGCGCTGCAGATCCCCTTCGTGGGTGATGTTGAAGGCGTGGAGGCCGAGTTGCCGGGCGTGGCGCTGCACCAGATCGAAATGCGCGTAGGGTTCGGTGATCAGCAGGATGACAGCGCAGCCGCGGCGCCGCCACTGATGCAAGGCGGCGCTGGTTTCGGCGGTGGCCTGCGGGGTGATGACCAGCAGGGTCGTGCCCCAATCGAGGTCCAGGCCCGCCTGTTGCAACCACGCCGTTGTGGCGGGCATGGGCGCCGCCGATACCCGGGCCAGCACCTCCAGCACCTGCATGAGATGGGCGTGGCCGGCGCGGGGCGGCAGGGCGCGAGGCTGCTGGCTGGGTTCATAGGGATCGACGCCATGCACCTGCAAGCCCACCGCCTGCCCCGCCTGGCTGAGGTGGTGGGCCAGGCTGGCAGCCAGGACAATCGCCCACTCGCTCGTCCCGCGCCAGCTGCGGGCGTGGTGGTCTTCCTGATTGAGATTGAGCAGGAGGGCGCTTTCCAGGGCGATGGCAGGATCTATCTTTTTCACTTGCAGGCTAGCGCTATGCGCCGAGGCCTTCCAGTGAATGCGGCGGATAGAGTCGCCGGTGCGGTAGTCGCGCGTGCCCGCGAGCCGCGCCGGGTCCTCGAACAGGCGCTGGCGGCTGCGCAGGACGCCGAAGGGCTGTCGCGAATCGAGTCCCAGCGTGGGCAGGGGCAGGATCTGCGGGTAGACGGTGAGTTGCATCTCGCCGGGCAGGCTGAAGGTTGTCTCGAAAAAGCCCAAAGGGTCGCCGCCGGAAAGGGTGAGGGGGCCGAGGGTGTAGAGGCCGCGGCGGTTGCAGTCAAGCGTGTAGCGCAGGGTGAAGCGTTCGCCGCCAGCCAGACTGGTGAGCACGCGCGCCTGATCGCCTCCGAACAGGGCAATCGGCACGCTGTCGCTGATCTTCAGCCAGGGCAGGGGCAGCCGCCCTCGATGCTGCACCGCCACTTCCACCACAGCCTGGTCGCCGAGGAAGGCGTGGTCGGCGAAGCGTCGCTGCCAGTGCAGCCGCTGCAAGCTGCGCCCGAAGCCGAAACGCGCCAGCAGCCACAATCCCGCCAGCACATACAGGATGTAGAACAGGAAATCGAGCTGGAGCAGGACGCCGAGGAGGAGCAGGAACCCCAGAAAGGGGGCGAAGGTGCGCATGATGGGGCGTCAGGGCAGGGCGCCGATGTCCAGGGGAGTGGCGGCGACGATCTCCTCGATCAGCGCGGCGACGGTGCGCCCGCGCAAGGCGCTTTCGGGCCGCAGCAGGCAGCGATGGGCCAGGATGGGGCCGGCCAGACGTTTGACATCATCGGGCAGGACATGGTCGCGGCCGGCGATGGCGGCCAGGGCCTGGCTGCCGCGGTACAGCCCCAGACTGCCGCGCGGGCTGGCGCCGAGCAGCAGATCGGGGTGATGGCGGGTCGCGTGGGTGAGGGCCACGATGTAAGCCAACACGGTCTCATCCACATGCACATCCCACACCGCGCGGCTGGCCGCGATCAGGTCGGCGGCGCCGGCGACGGCTTGCACACGGGTGATGGGGTGTTCGCGGCGCAGGTTGATCAGCACCTGTTGCTCCGCCGGCGGATCGAGGTAGCCCAGACGCAATTTGATCAGAAAGCGGTCGAGCTGGGCTTCGGGCAGGGGGAAAACCCCTTCGTATTCGATCGGGTTCTGGGTGGCAAGGACGATGAAGGGCGCGGGCAGGGTGCGGGTGACGCCGTCGGCCGTGACCTGGCGCTCGCCCATCGCCTCCAACAGGGCGGATTGGGTGCGAGGCGTGGCGCGGTTGATCTCGTCGGCCAGGAGGACGTGGGTGAAGGCGGGGCCGGGCATGAACTCGAACTGGCGGGTCTGTTGATTGAAGACAGAGACGCCGGTGACATCGCTGGGCAGGAGGTCGGGCGTGCATTGCAGGCGTTTGAAGTCGAGATCGAGGGAGGCGGCGAGGGCGCGGGCCAGCATGGTCTTGCCGGTGCCGGGGGCGTCCTCCAGCAGCACATGGCCATCGCAGAGCAGGGCGACGAGCAGCAGGTGCAGCGCCTCTTCTTTGCCGACGATGACGGCGGCGATGTTGCTGATCAGGCGCTGGGCGAGGGTGGGGATGGGGATCATGGCGGGGGGGGCGGGGAGTGGGGCGTGGGAGTGGGGGGAAATTGTACAACGAACGGAAAAAATGCCAAAAAGGGCTTGTCTTGGCTCTGTTTTTTTGCTATACTTGGTCAGTTGACTTCCAAAAGGCTCTCTGATCGCCGCCATCCACGCCCAGGGGGAGGCCCTGAGTTGTTTCACGTGAAACACGGACAGGAAACACGATCGATCGCAGCGAGGAAGTCATATCTTTTCGGGCCATTCTGAGGCTATCTCGCCTAGCCCGCACCCTGAGGATTCCTTGACCACAACGCACCCACCGATCATCGATTATGAAGGCAGCCGCTATCGCACCGATTTTTGGGAAGGGCGGGGCCGCGAGTATGAAGATCTGGCAGAGCGCTACGCCCTGCGCCGCTTGTTGCCGCCGTCCGGAGAGGTGCTGATCGAGGCGGGGGCGGGGTTTGGCCGACTGGCCGACCTCTATCAGGGCTATCGTCGGGTCGTGCTCGTCGATTACTCCTTTTCTCTGCTGCAAGAGGCCCGGCAGCGCTGGGGGGACGATCCTCGCTTTCTCTTCGTGGCTGCCAGCCTCTACGACTTGCCCTTTACCGATCACAGCGCCGCCGCCCTGGTCATGGTGCGGGTGATGCATCACTTGCATTCGCCGGCGCTGGCGCTGCGAGAGATCGGGCGGGTGCTGCACACCCAGGGCGCTTTTCTACTCGAATATGCCAACAAACGCCATCTCAAGGCGATCTTGCGCTATCTGGCCGGCCGGCAGGCGTGGAGCCCCTTTGCCCTGCCGCCCTATGAGTTCGTGCGACTGAATTACGACTTCCACCCCGCCTGGATGCAGGCGGAACTGCGCCAGGCCGGCTTTACGGTGGAGCAGGAGCTGGCGATCTCCCATTTTCGCCTGCCTTTGTTCAAGCGGGTGGCCTCTCCGCAACGTCTGGCCGCCCTCGACGCCCTCCTTTCCCGTCCCGCCGCGGCCCTGAAGCTCAGCCCCAGCATCATGACGCGCTGCCGCCTCAGCAAGCCGGAAGGGAGCGCGTCGGGGCTTTTCCGCTGCCCTGCCTGCGCCGGCGTGCATCTGCTGGCCGGCCCGCGCGGGTTCACTTGCGCCGATTGCGCCGCGCAGTGGCCTTTGATCGAGGGCGTGTATGACTTTCGCCTGCCTGTTTCACGTGAAACGGCGCCCACCGCGTCCTGATCGGCTCGCGCGACGGCCCCAAAAAGGAAGTTCTACCACATTTTTTTGCCGCAGCTATGCTAATCTATCCGTTTACGCCTGCCAGGGGCTGCACCGTTTCGTGCGATCCGCAGCACACTTTGACAGGTATGTCATGCAAAGTATTTGCTCGCGCCGCGCGCGCGTCAAGGAGTTGACCCTGTGAGTGATCTGTTCGACGACATGGGCTTCGAGGACTTCCTTGAGGAGGAACCGGAGATCCAGGAAGAAGAGGGGGAGGAGGATGTGGTGACGGCGGAGGAAGAGGAACCCGCGCGCGATCTGCCCGAAAATCCTCTCGAATTCTTGCTGGCCTCGGGCAAGGAACAGGGATCTATCACCTACGATGAGATCCTGGCCGTCATGCCCGACGCCGAAATCAACATGGACCTGCTCGAAGATGTCTTCTCGGCCCTGTTCGACCACGGCATCGAGGTTGTCGCCCTCAAGGAGGACGAGGATACCGATGCCGAAGAGTTGGGAGAGGGGGAGGAGGATGAGGATGTGCTGGCCGATCAGGCAGCCGCGCATGGCCCCGATCATACGTTCGATCTGAGCCAGATCGAGATCGATGATTCGATCAGCCTCTATCTCAAGGAGATCGGGCGGGTGCCGCTGCTCACCGCGGCGGAAGAGGTGGATCTGGCCAAGCGCATGGAACGCGGCCAGTTGGCCCAGGCCCGGCTGGATAACGGCGTGGAGGATCCGGTGGCGCAGGAGCAATTGCTGTGGGAGGTGCGCGATGGCGAGCGGGCGCAGGCGCATCTGATCAAGGCCAACTCCCGTCTGGTGGTCAGTGTAGCCAAGAAGTATGTGGGCCGCGGCGTTCCTTTCCTCGATCTGATCCAGGAGGGCAACATCGGCCTGATCCGTGCGGTGAATAAGTTCGATTACACCCGCGGCTACAAGTTCAGCACCTATGCCACCTGGTGGATCCGCCAGGCGGTGACGCGGGCCATCGCCGATCAGGGCCGCACCATCCGCGTGCCGGTGCACATGTACGAGCAGATCAACCGTCTCACCCGTACCAGCCGCCAGTTGGTGCAGGAGTTGGGCCGCGACCCCACCACCGATGAGATCGCGGATGCGCTGGAGGTGCCCGCGCGTAAGGTCGAACAGATCATCCGCGTCAGTCAACGCCCTCTCTCGCTGGAGATGCCGGTGGGGGAAGAGGAGGACAGTTATCTGGGCGATTTTATCGAGGATGAGGATGCGCAATCGCCCACCGATGCCGCCTCGCAGCAATTGCTGCGCGAGGTGATCGATGAGATTTTTGCTTCGCTGACCCCGCGCGAGGTGCGTATTTTGCAGCTGCGGTTTGGTCTGGTGGATGGTTACTCCTACACGTTAGAGGAGGTGGGGCGCAAGTTTGGCGTCACCCGTGAACGCATCCGCCAGATCGAGGCCCAGGCGCTGGGCCGGCTGCGCCATCCCAGCCGCAGCCGCAAGCTGCGCGATTATCTGGGCTGAGATCGGCGCCTGAGCCGCGGCCCAGAGGGATTCCCTGTCTTTTACCCAACATTCAAGGAGATGATTATGAAAACCCTGTTCAAGCTCGTCCTCTTCGCCGCCGTAGGCGCGGCCATCTACTTCGTGGTCACCAGCGAGGATGAAGAGGGCCTTGCCCACGATATCAAGGCCCTGGTCAATGAAGTGGTGACCGAGGGCAAGAAGGCGGCGGAACAGCGCCGCACTGAACTGGAAACCGAGCTGGGCTATCGCCCGAACGGGCGCCAGGCGGCTTAGGACAGATTAGGGCAGGTGCAATCCGCCGCACAGGTGAGGTTGCACCTGCGACCGTTTTGACGCCCTGCCGCGGCCATGCTACACTCGCCCCTGCCAAATCCATCTTCCCCAGCAGGCGCCGTTGCTTGCCCTCTCGAGCTCCGAGAGGGCATTTTTTAACCCTGCGATCCGCCCTCTCACCCCTTTTGTCGGAGCCCAGCCCATGCTCGTCCTCAAATTCGGCGGCACATCTGTCGGCAACACACAGGCCTTCGCCCAGGTCGCCGAGATCATCGCCCGCGCCCGCGCCCAAGACGCGCACGTCGTCGTCGTCACTTCGGCCATGAGCGGCGTCACCAACACCCTGGTGCACGCGGCCCGCGCCGCCGCCGATGGCTACGAACAGCCCTATCGCGAAGCCCGCAGCGATCTGCTGCTCAAACACCAACTGGTTGCGGGGCAATTGATCGAAGATGGCGTGGAACGCGCTGCCTACGGCCGGCTGATCGATGAGCGACTGCGCTCTTTCGAGCGCCTCTGCCACTCCATCTACGTCCTGGGCGAACTTACCGCCCGCGGGCTGGATGTGGTTTCGGGCCTGGGCGAACGCATGGCCGCGCCCCTGCTGGCCGCGGTGCTGCGCGCCCACGGCATCGCCGCCGAATGGGTGGATGCCGCCGAGATCGTCGTCACCGACGCCAACTTCGGCGGGGCCACCCCTCTGATCGAACCGACCTGCGCCCGCGCCAATGCCCGCCTGCGCCCCCTGCTCGACCAGGGCAAGACGCCTGTCGTCACCGGCTTTGTGGCGGCTACCAGCGAGGGCATCGCCACCACCCTCGGCCGCGGCGGCTCCGACTATTCTGCCGCCATTCTCGGCGCCTGTTTGCAAGCCGATGAAGTGCAGATCTGGACCGATGTCAACGGCATCCTCACCGCCGATCCCCGCATCGTGCCCGGCGCCAAGACCACGCCCGAACTCACCTACATCGAGGCGGCGGAATTGGCCTATTTCGGGGCCAAAGTCCTGCATCCCAAGACCATCCTCCCGGCCATCGAGGCCCTGATCCCCATCCGCGTGGCCAATACCTTTCAGCCGGACGGCCCCTCCACCCTGGTGCTGCCCGAAACCGCACGCGATGGCGCGGTCAAGGCCATCACCGCCATCAAGCATCTCACCCTGATCAACGTGGAAGGCCGCGGCATGATCGGCGTGCCCGGCATTGCCGCCCGCACCTTCAAGGCGGTGGCCGCGGTGGGGGCCAACGTGCTGATGATCAGCCAATCCTCCTCCGAGCAGAGCATTTGTTTTGCTGTGCCCGAAGGGGACGCCCCCGCCGTGATCCAGGCCCTGACCGCGGAATTGGCCCAGGAACTGACCCGGCATTTCATCGATCAAATTCGCGCCATTCATGATGTCGTGATCGTGGCCGTGGTGGGCGCGGGCATGCGCGGCACCCCTGGCATCGCCGGCCGCGTGTTCAGCGCCCTGGGCGAGGCCCGCATCAATGTCATCGCCGTGGCCCAAGGCTCCAGCGAGGTCAACATTTCGCTGGTGGTGGATGAAAATGACGCCGAGGCCGCGGTGCGCTTCGTCCACGCCGCCTTTTTCGCTGAGGCGTGAGAGAGATGCGTCGCATTCCCCTCATCCAATTCGGTCTGGGCGGGGTAGGCCGGGCCGTGATCGAGCGGGTGCTGGCCGCGCAAGAGATTTTCGCCCGGCGCGAGGGCATGGCCCTGCACTATGTGGCCCTTTGCGATAGCCGCGGCGCGGTGATCGCGCCTGATGGTCTGGGGGCCGAGGATCTGCGCTCGCTCCTTGCGGCCAAGGCCGCAGGCCAAAGCCTGGCTGATCTGCCGCTCGGCTACCGGCAGGATGGCCTGGAAGACATCGTTGATCTGGCCGGCGTGCCTGGCGCCATTGTCATCGATGTCACCGCCACCGAAACGACCGCGCCGGCGTTGCAACTGGCGTTGCAGCGGGGGTATAGCGCGGTTCTGGCCAACAAAAAGCCCCTGGCCGGGCCGTTTGCCCTTTTCCAGGCCCTCACTGCCGGCGGGCGCCTGCGCTACGAGGCGACGGTAGGCGCGGGCGTGCCTGTGATCGCCACCCTGCGCCAGGCCCTGCTGGCCGCGCAGGATCAGGTGCAGCGCATCGAAGGGTGTTTCAGCGGCACCCTCGGCTACCTCGCCACCGGCCTGCAGGCGGGCGAGCCCTTCTCTGCTCTGGTCGCGCAGGCCAAACAACTGGGCTACACCGAGCCAGACCCGCGCGAGGATCTGGGCGGCATGGATGTGGCGCGCAAGGCGCTGATCCTGGCCCGCACCCTGGGATGGCCCCTGGAATTGGCCGATGTGGCAGTCGAGCCCCTCTTCCCGCCGGACTTGGGGGCCGGGTCGGCAACCGATTTCCTGGCCGCGCTGCCCGCGCTGGATGCGTCCTACCGGCAGCGTGTGGCCGCGGCCCGCGATCAAGGCTGCACCTTGCGGTACGTGGCCCAACTGGCCGGGGGAGCGGCCGCGGTGGGCCTGCGCAGCACGCCGCTCGATAGCCCGCTAGGCCGGCTGCAAGGCACCGACAACCTCATCGCCTTTCACACCGACATCTATCACAACACGCCCCTGGTGTTGCAGGGCCGGGGCGCGGGCGCGCACGGCACCGCGTCCGGCGTCCTCGCCGACCTCGTCGCCCTTGTTACTTGAAGTTGGACAGTGTTCAGTATTCAGTATTCAGTATTCAGTGTTCAGTGTTCAGTGTTCAGTGTTCAGTATTTGATATTTGATATTCAGGAGTTTTTTGTTGATAGTGGGTGATTTTTAGTCGGTATGCAGTAATCGATAGTCAACCTGTCTTCTGCGCCTCCTTCTCCCCCTCTCTCCTCTCTCTCCTCTCTCTCCTCTCTCTCTGCCCATGCCCAAGATCCCTGTCGGCATCCTTGGCGCCACCGGCGCTGTGGGCCAGCGGTTTCTCTCCCTTCTCGCCGAGCACCCCTGGTTCGAGGTCACCGATCTGCTGGCCTCCTCCCGCTCTGCCGGCCAGCGCTATGGCGACGCGGTGCAGTGGATCCTGGACACGCCCCTGCCCGCGCCCCTCGCAGACCTGCCGGTGAAGCTGAGCGAGCCGGGGCAGGCCCGCGCCCGCATCCTCTTCTCGGCCCTGCCTTCGGGCGAAGCCAGGCAGCAGGAACCGGCGTTCGCCGCGGACGGGCATTACATTTTTTCCAACGCCTCTGCCTATCGCATGGCCGCGGATGTGCCCCTGGTCATCACCGAGGTCAATACCGGGCATCTGGACATCCTCCCGGTGCAACAGGCCCAGCGCGGCTGGGAGGGGTTCATCGTCTGCAACGCCAACTGCACCACCACGCATCTTGTGGGCGCGTTGCACCCCCTGCATCTGGCCTTCGGCCTGGAAAAAGTGTTCGTGGCCACGCTGCAGGCCGCGTCCGGGGCCGGCTATCCCGGCGTGCCTTCGCTAGATTTGATCGACAACATCGTGCCCCATGATTATGGCGAGGAGCACAAGGTGGAAACGGAGCCGCGCAAGATCATGGGCCGGCTGCAGCAGAATGCCTTTGTCGACGCCGATTTCGTGGTCAGCGCCCACTGCCACCGTGTGCCGGTGATCGACGGGCATTTCGAGGCGGTATCGGTGGGGCTGCGCACATCGGCCACGACCGAGGATCTGATCGAGGCATTTCGCAGCTACCGGCAGGCGCCGCAGATCATGGGGCTGCCCAGCGCGCCTGATCCTGCCGTGGTTTATGTCGAAGGGATGTTCCGCCCGCAGCCCCGGCTGGATCGCATGGCCGGCGCGGGCATGGCCACGGTTGTGGGCCGCGTCCGCCCCTGCAATCTGCTCGACTGGCGTTTTTCTCTGCTGGGGCACAACACCATCCGCGGCGCCGCCGGCGGTTCCATTCTCAATGCAGAGTGGATGGTGGAGGGTGGGAGGGTGGGTGGGTAGTTGGTTGGTTGGTTGGTTAGTTGGTTGGTTGGTAAATTGGTAGATTGGTAGATTGGTAGATTGGTTGTTAATTGCGCTAAGTTCGGTACGCATTACGTTTTACGCATTACGTTTTACGCATCACGCCCCACGCAAACGGTGTTTCCCAACCGCGGCCAAGCCCGGTATCATCCTGCCTTCTCTCCGCGTCTTTCTGTTCTCTGTGTGTTTACCCGTGCCACCTCTGCCCGCTACCATCGACGATCTGCAAGCCGCGCTGGCCGGCCAGCGCTACATGGCCGAACGCAGCCTCACCACCGCCATCTTCCTTGCCCTCAAGCTGGGTAAACCCCTCTTTTTGGAAGGGGAAGCAGGCGTGGGCAAAACCGAGGCCGCCAAAGTGCTGGCCGCCCTGCTCGAGCGGCCCCTCATCCGCCTGCAATGCTACGAGGGGCTGGATATCAACACCGCGGTCTACGAATGGAACTACGCGCGGCAGTTGCTGCACATCCGCCTGCTGGAAGCGCAGGGCAAGGCCAGGGAGGCGGAGGCCCTGGAGAACATCTTCGGCCCCGACTTCCTGCTCAAACGGCCCCTGCTGCTGGCCCTGGAAAGCACCCCCGCCGGCCCCCCCGTGCTCCTGATCGACGAACTGGATCGGGCCGACGCCGAATTCGAAGCCTTTCTGCTCGAGATCCTCTCCGATTTTCAGATTACGATCCCGGAGATCGGCGTGATCCGCGCCGCGGCCCCGCCGGTGGTGGTGATCACCTCCAACCGCACCCGCGAGATCCACGACGCGCTCAAGCGCCGCTGCCTCTACCACTGGATCGATTATCCCAGCTTCGAGCGGGAGATGGAGATCGTCCTGGCCCGCGCCCCTCACGCGCCCGAGGCGTTGGCCCGGCAGGGTGTGCGCTTTGCCCAGGCCCTGCGCCAGGAAGAACTTTATAAAGCCCCCGGCGTGGCCGAAACCCTCGATTGGATAGCCGCGCTCGTCGCCCTCGACCAGCACAGCCTCAGCGAAGCGGTCATCGCCGACACCCTGGGCGTGCTGCTGAAATATCAGGACGACATCGGCTATGTGCGCGGGGGGCGCATCCCTCCGCTGCTGCTGCAGGCCCGCGGCTGACCCTGGCCATGTCTCACCTGCTCGCCAACCTCACCCAGTTTGCGCGATTGCTACGAGCGGCAGGCATCCCCATCACCCCGGCGCAGGTCGCCGACGCCGCCGCAGGGCTGGCGTGGATCGATCTGGCCCGCCGCGAGGATGTGCAAAACGTCTGCCGGGCGCTGTGGGTGCAACACCGCCGCCATCTGCCCCTGTTCGACCGCGCCTTCGATCTCTTCTGGCGGCAGCAGGCGGGCGCGGGAGAGCAGGCCGAGATCCCAGGCCCGCAGTGGACGAGCCTGCGCCTGATGATGGCGCAGGAGGGCGCGCTCGCCGGCGAGGGCGACCCTGAAAAAGAGCCTTTTTCCGCGTACAGCGCCGTTGAACGGCTGCGCCACAAGCCCTTCACCGCCCTCTCCGCCGAAGAAATGACCAGGGTCAGAAATTTGATAGCCGGTTTGAACTGGCAACCGCCCGTCCGCCGCACCCGCCGCACGATCCCGGCCCGCCACGGCGCCCACTTCGACGGCCGCCGCACCCTGCGCCACAGCCTGCGCTATGGCGGCGAGCCTTTGCGCCTGGCCCGCCGCGCCCGCACCCACACCCCGCGGCCCCTCATCCTCCTCTGCGATGCCAGCGGCTCCATGGCCCCCTACAGCCGCATGCTGTTGCATTTTGCCTACGCGCTCAGCGTTCGTCTGGCCGCGGTCGAGGTCTTCCTCTTCAGCACCCGGCTCACCCGCGTCACGCCTCACCTGCGCCGCCGCTCCATCCACAGCGCCCTGGATCAGATCGCCCATCACGCCAGCGATCTGGGCGGCGGCACGCAGATCGGCGGGGCGCTGAAGGCGTTCAACCTGCGCTGGGCGCGGCGCCTGCTGCACCGCGGGGCCATCCTCCTCCTGATCAGCGATGGCTGGGATCGGGGCGACCCTGCCGAGATCAGCGCCCAGATGGCGCGGTTACACCGTCTGGCGCATCGTTTGATCTGGCTCAATCCCCACCTGGCCGCGCCCGATTATGAGCCGCTGACCCGCGGCATGCGCGCCGCCCTGCCCCACATCGATCATTTCCTGCCGGTGCACAACCTGCACAGCCTCGAACAATTGGCGGCGCTGCTCGAGACCCTGCCCGGCTGAGCCTGACCGCCGCGGCTACTGCCACAGCAGCGGCAGATAAAGGGGAAAGACAGGAGGCGTGGGCGTGGGTGTGGGCGTAGTGGTGGCTGTGGCGGTGGGCGTGGGTGTGCCCGTCGGCGAGGGTGTGAACGTGGGGGTGTCTGTCGGCGTGGGCGTGGTGGTGGGCGTGGGTGTCGGGGTGGGCGTGGGCAGGGGCCGGTGCCCAAACGAGAAGGTCAGGGCGCTGCCGGCAGTGATCACCAGGGCGTAGCGATGCGTAGGCTGGGCCGGATCATAGCCGGGCGGGGCCTGTTCGATCAGCGTATACGATCCCACGGCCAGGCCGGTGAACTCGAAACGGCCTTCGGCAGCGGTGGCCTGCTGGGCCAGGAGCGTGTTGTTCCGCCACACCTGCACCACGGCCCCGGCCAGGGTCGGCTCCACCTCGGGCTGATGTGTCAGATCGCCATTGCTATCCTCATACACCACGCCGCTGATGCTGCCAACCTCCGGCGTGGGCGTGGGCGTGGGTGTGGGGGTGGGCGTGAGCGTGGGTGTGGGGGTAGCGGTGGGCGTCAGTGTGGGCGTGGGCGTGGGCGTGGGCGAGGGGGTAGGCGTGGGCGTGGCCGGGATCGGTTTGTAGATGATGCTGAGCAGGGGGCGGGTGCTGATGTCGGCATGCTGGCTGCTGTGCGCGGTGCGCCCGCCCGAATAGCTGGCGCTGGCCACGTGCAGCAGCAAGCCCTGATTGCTGGCCGGGGCCGCGTACCACCCCGCCACGGCCTGCTTGATGTCGGCGGAATAGACAGCGCCGGCCGCGTCGATGTTCAGCGTCGCAAAGGGTTGCGCTTCCCAATCCACCCCGCTCTGGCCGCCGGGCGCGCCCCAGGCCGCGCCCGCGCCTGGCTGGTTGTAGGTGGCTGCTTCGCTCCAGGGCCGCAGCATGCGATGCAGATTCACGGCCATCGTTGGGCCGCCGCCATCCACAAACAGCTTGAGATCGGCGCTGAGGATCTCGATCTGTTCGGGCAGATTGTGCAGATCGAAGCGGATCAGCCCCTTGGCCACATCGCCGGGGCGCAGCAGGAAGGTGATCAACTGGCCATTGTTGGCGTCTGGCTGCCAGGCGTTGAGGTAGGTGTCGATGACGCCGGCGTAGCCATTTTCGCCCTGGCGCAGGGGGAATTGCACCGGCACATTGCCATCATTCGGGTAGAACAGGGCGTGGCTGATGTCCTGGCTGAGGGTGAAATTCAGCCGGCCATCGATCGGCGTCAGCGGCGTCAGCGGCAGCGTGCCCTGGGTGCGGTGCGTTTGCGAGATGATGTAGCTTTGCCGGGGGTTGAAGCCCATCCCCGCCAGATCGAAGCTGAGATCCACCGGGCGGGTGTCGGTGAGGAGGATGGACGCGGCCTGGCGCGCCGCGTTCACATCCACGCCCACCTCGGTGAATTGGTTGAGGCTGCTCTTGGCAATGTCCAGCCAATAAAAAGAGTTCGATTCGTCGGTACGGATGCGCAGCCGCGAGGGGTTGGTCACGCGCGTGTACGGCTCCATGAACTGCACTGCCCATTCGCCGCCCAGGCCGGCGGCTGTGGCCTGCGCGGGCACGTGGCCGCCGGGGAACCAGACCAACTCCAATCGCTGCGGGGCGGCCGCGGCGGCCGCGTCGTAGAGATCCTGGGCGTGGTGCGGCGGCACCACGGCATCATCCTGGCCGTGCACGATGGCCAGGGGCAGATTCTGGAAGTTGATGGCCAGGCGGTCGGGGCTGCGGCGGCGATATTCGAACAGGGCGGGGCTGTTGGGCAGGCCCCCGGTTTCGGTGACGATGCGGCTCTGGCGGTAGGCGTCGACCTCGTAATACCAGTCGCCGAGGTCGGCGATGGCCATGTGCGTGACCGCGGCCGCGAAGTGATCCGGATATTTGGCCGCCAGCGTGCCCGCCATCATCCCGCCCATGCTGAACCCGCCCACGTAAATCCGCTCCGGGTCGATGGGATAGTTCGCCTTCATGTATGCGATCAACAGCATGGCGTCGCGCTGGGCGCGCAGCGAGGCCAGGGCGGCGTTGGCCGGGGGCGGGCCGCCCAGATTCAGCCCCCGCTGCTGCGGCGAGACGCCATACCAGCCGCGGCTGACGAGGGCCGCGGTGTAATCGGTGAAGAAGGGATCGATCGGTTGGCCGGCCCAGCCGTGGAAGAGTAGCACCAGGGGGCGCAGGCCCTCGCTGCTCGGCGGTTCCAGCAATTCGGCATCGACCATGATCCCGCCATCGCCCAGGAACTGAAAGGCGGTGAACGATCCCCCTTGCAGATCGACCCCGCGAACCCGGATGGCCAGATAATCCACGCCCCAGGAATCGGTCGTGCCCGCGGCGGTGAGGGTGACCGTGTTCGGCCCCGGTTGGATCAGGTGCAGCGGCAGCGCGTAGGCTTTGATCTGGGCCGGATCCTGCGCCTTGCAGATGCTGAAGCCATCTGCCGGCGGGTAAAGATCGGTAGTCACGCCATTGATGCTGATGTAATGGATGGTGTTTGCCCGCACGTTGGTCGAGCGCATCAGCAGCGTGGCCTCGGTGATCACGCCGGAGTAGGGCAGGGCCAGCGGGATGTTCTGTGTGATCTTGTGTCCGGCGGCCGTTTGTTCGGGTGTGGGATCATGATTCATGATCTGACAGGCCAGGTTTTCGTTCGAGAGAACTTCAGTCACCGTGCCTGCCGCCCCGGTGCGGGCCACCCCCTCCCCTGTAAACAGCGCCAGTGCGGCAGCGATGCAAACCCCGGCAGTGAGAAAAAAGATCAGCACAAGACGCAAACGAGACATAGGACGTGCAGTGTTGGCGGTGGATGTGTGAAATGCAATTAATGATTAAAAATTAAAAATTAGAGATTAGAGATTGAAACGTCGTTTACGAGAGAGGTTTTTAATGATTAATGATTGCTTTTGTCAAGATTGTCGGGCCTGGAAATGAACCATGCCCATTACTCTATCACTTCCCCGCGCCGGCGCCCAAACACAGGGGCGGATCCCCCCCCTGGCGAGAGGTGATCCGCCCCGTTCAGGTCGAACGCGCCGGCAGGGCAGGCTCAGGGCAGCCAATCGTACCAGATCAGCGGTACATAGAGGAACTGCAAGCTGATGTCGTAATCGCCGAATGGCACCTCGATCACCGCGCCGGGGGCAACGGCCACGAGGTGCTGGTTGGCGGTGGAAGAGGCCATGCCCCAGGGGTCGGTCTCGACCACGCGATAGTTGGCGGGGGCGGCGAGGCCCTGGAAACGGGCGTAGCCATCCCCGCCGGTCGCCTTTGTCTGCACCAGCTGGTTGGCCGGCCAGGTGTAGAGGCTGACGCTGACGCCGGCCAGGGGCGGCTCCCCTTGGTCGAACAGGCCATCCTGGTTCAGGTCGTTCCAGACGAAAGCGTGGATGCTGGCGGTGGGCACAGGCGTGGCCGTGGGCGTGGCCGTGGCGGTCGGTGTGGTCGTGGGCGTGGCCGTGGCGGTAGCCGTCGGCGTGGGGGTGGGCGTCGGCGTGGGCGTGGGGGTGGGCGTGGGCAGTTGCACGATGCCGAAGTTGATCTCCAGGGCGCCGGCGCCGGGGGCCAGCCAGTGGCTGACTTGATCGGTGCTCTCCCAGCCCGCGGGCAGGATCAGGAGCAACTCGTAGGTCTGCGAGGGCAGGCCGCTGAAGCGGTAATCCCCGGCGCTGTCCGTCGTGGTCTCGTACAGCACCACCTGCGCGGCGTTGCGCAGGCGCAGGATCACATCGGGCACGCCTGGCTCCCCTGGATCGATGTCATTCTCGCCCCCGCGGTCGAGATCGTGCCACACCTTGCCGAAGATGGCCCCGCCAACGGGCGTGGCCGTGGGGGTGGCGGTGGGCGTAGGCGTGACGGTGGGCGTGACCGTGGCCGTGGGCGTGATGGTAGGCGTGGCGGTGGGCGCACGTTCGGCGGGGAAATCGTTGTTACTGCTCTCCTGGCCGGCGCTGGCCGTGGTCCAGCGTTCGGGGATGAGCATGCTCCAGCCGCTGGGCGGGGTGACGCGCATGCGATAGGTGCCGGGGATCACGCCGACGAAGCGGAAGAAGCCGCTGTTGTCGCTGACGACCTGCTGCACCAGGCTGTTGTTCGGCGTGTACAACTCCACCAGCGCGCCAGGCAGGGGCGGCTCGCCGGAAGTGCGCTGCAGATCGCGATTCTGATCCTCGAACACCACGCCGCTGATGCTGCCGGTGGTGGGGGTGACGGTGGCCGTGGGTGTGGGCGTCGCCGTGGGCGTGGCGGTGGCGGCCTGGCCGGTGGGCGTGGCCGTGGCGGCTTGACCGGTAGGCGTGGGCGTGGGCGTGTACTGCGGCGCGTCATTCAGCCTGCGCACATCCACATGATGCAGATAGTCGTTGCCATCGGCGACGCCGGCGTCGCTGCGGCTATCCACATAGAAATCGGCCCCGCCCGCCAGCCGGTTGCCGAAATAGCCATCTTCGATCAGGAATGTGGCGGTTTTCCACTGGTTGCTGTTGGTTTTCTGGATGAAGAGGGTGTTGGCGGGCTGCAAGCCGCTGCTGGGCAGGGTCGCATCCACGACCAGACCGCGGCGCACATTCCAGGCGTTGATGGCATAGACGCGCGCGGATTTTTCGCCGCCGGTGGAGTCGTAGCGCAGGCGCAGCCGATCCGTGCCTGTGTCCAGGTAGGTGACGGTGATCACCACCTGGTGCGGCGTGGAAACAGGAGGCGAAAGGAAGCGGTTGTCCGCGTCGAAGAAGAAGCCGAAATTGCCGGTGGCCTGATCGCTGCGGCGGGCCACCCAGCCCGGATCGATCTGCAGTTGCACATCCAGGAAGCCGGAGCCGATGCCGTACAGCCCGGCGCTGGCCAGCACCGGATCGTAAGGCTGCTGTTTGTAGTGGTAGCGCTTGCTCACATTGCTGGAGTAGGTGAAATCGGACCCGGTCTTGTGCCCGGCCTGGTTGTAGCGCACGTCGTCGGTGCCGGGGATGGTGATGCCGCCGGGGGCCTCGTGCAACTGGCGCAGGTAGAACTCGTAATTGCCATCGGTGGGATAGCGGTTGCATTGCGAGGGGCCGATCACCGCATAGGAGAAATAGCACGGATCGCGATGCTCGCGCATGCGTGACCAGATGCTGGGCGGCGCGGTTTGGACGGCGCTGAAGCCCTTGCCCAGATAGCGCGCCACCCATTCGGCGATGGCGCGGTCCTCGGCGTTGTCCAGATTGAGGCCAGGGTGATTCCAGAAAGAGGAAAGGCGGATGAAATCCGCATGCACATCGAGGGCGCGGGCCATCGACCAGTAGAACTCGTTCGGCGTGGCCATCATGTAGCCGTAGCTTTCCAGGCTGATCGGCACCGTGTCTGAATAGACGCGATGCTGATCGTACATGCCCACGCAGTCCCAGGTTTCATCGGGAGCGTAGGGCTGGGTGCTGCCGCAGGCCTCCACCACCTCGAAATCGGAGGTGATGTTGTTGGTGGAGAAGCCCACACCTTTGCTGGCGGCGTAATCCGCCACCACGCGGCGCTCCCACACATCGAGATAGAAGGGTGCGTTCTGCGTGATCAGGTTGATGCCCGTGCCCTGGAAGGCAAGGCGATACGCCTCGATTATCTTGGCCAGGTGATCCAGCCAGTCGCCCACGCTCATCCCCACCACATTCAGCAGGGTGGGATCATCGACATCGTCGGCGGGTTTGTTTTCGCCATCGCGGCCGGTGCCCATGGCCACCCAGCCGATGCGGGCGCGCCGGGAGCTATTGCGCAGATGGTTGGCGAGAGCGTTGATGAAGGTGATGTATTCCTGCTCGTAGTAGGGGTGGGTGAAGTTGATCAGCTTCCAGGGGCCATTGTCCGGGTTGCCGTCGTTGTTGCAGTCGCGCGTATCTTTCGCCCCCGAAACCAGGGTCACGTCATCCGCGGTGCCCTGGATGCCATCCGGCCCCACCTGCACGAAGGGGGGCGTGGCATCGACGCCCTGCAGAGGGCAACTGACAAAGCGGTTGGTGTAGGTGTAGATGGCAATGCCCACCTGGCTGTAGCCCGCGGCCACGGCGCTGTCGATGTAATTGTCGATCCATTCGAAGCGGTAGACCCCTTTTTGGGGGTTGAGCGAGGCCCAGGCCCAGAAGGTGAAGCTGCCGGTGGCGCTGTAGGGCGCGGGGTTGAGAAAGCTGAAGCGCCCATTCTCCAGATAGAAGCCGGCAGAGCCGGCCGCGGGCACGCGATCGGCGGCTGCGGGGGCGCTGGCTGGCTCTGGCTGCGGCGCCGGCAACTGCGCCAGGGCCAGGGGGCTGGCAAAGCTGGCCAGCAGGGTAATCAACAGCATCAGAGAGAGAAAGAAACGTCTGCGCATCTAAAATTCTCCACGGGGGAAGGGTGCGAGGGGGAAGGGAAGGGAAGCGGGGACAGGCGGAGCAGTCTCCCCTCGGTGAGTTCGGCCACCGCTACTCCAGCCTGCCCCCGCTGACTGCCAAACTCTAACACAGCAACATGAATTTCGCATGACAAACCCCGCGGCCGAACCTGAAAGTTTTGTAAGGGGGGCCGCGGGCGTGACGCGGGGTTCAGATCAACGCCGCGCCGGCGCTGGCGCGGGTGACGAAGCCCTGGCCGGGCAGCCCGGTCTGGTCGCGGTAGGAGGCCATCACTGCCGCGGCCGCCGCTTCCCCCTGGCCGGCAGCCGCCAGGGCAATGGCGCAGCCGCCAAAGCCGGCCCCGGTCAGTCTGGCGCCCCACACCCCCGGCTGGGCCAGCGCCAGTGCCACCAGCAGGTCCAACTCCCGGCTGCTGACGGCGTAATCATCGCGCAGGCTGGCGTGCGAGGCGGTCATCGCCGCGCCCAGGCCGGCCAGATCGCCCTGCTGCATGGCCGCGGCGCTGACCAGGACCCGCTCGTTTTCGCTGACAATGTGACGGGCGCGGCGCAGCTCGGTGGGACGGAGCCACGCCGCGCCCGCCGCCAGCATGGCCGGCGTCACATCGCGCAGCGCCGTGATGCCGGGATAGAGGGTTTGCAGCCGGGCCACCGCGGCTTCGCACTCGGCCCGGCGCTGGTTGTAGGCCGAACCGGCCAGGGTGCGCGGCGCGGCGCTGTACAGCACCACCACCTCCGCTCCCGCGGGCAGGGGCACGGGCTGCACGGCCAGCGAGCGACAATCGATCAGCAGGGCATGGCCAGCCACGCCCGCGGCCGAGATCAACTGATCCATGATGCCGCAGTTGACGCCCACCCACGCATTCTCTGCCCGCTGGCACAGCCGGGCCATGGCCGCGGCGTCCCAGGTCAGGCCAGAGACCGCGGCGAAGGCCCGCGCCGTGGCCAGCTCCACCGCGGCCGAGGAGGAAAGGCCCGCGCCCACCGGCACATCCCCGGCCATCACCCCTTCCCAGCCGGCCAGAGGCAATCCCGCCTCTTGCAAGGCCCAGGCCACGCCCTTGAGATACTCGGCCCAGCCGGCGCCGCCCCGGTGCAGATCCGCGAGCGCGAATGTAACAGTCTGGTCGAAATCGAGGGAATGCACGCACACGTGGCGGTCGGATCGGGGGCGCAGGGCCAGCCAGGCGGCCCGGTCGATGGCCATGGGCAAGACAAAGCCCTCGTTGTAGTCGGTGTGCTCGCCGATCAGGTTCACGCGGCCCGGCGCCCGCGCCACGAAGGTGGGGGCCGCGCCGAAGCGCGCGGCAAATGCTTGGGTGATCGTACTGGCCAGGGTCATGCGTCCCGCTTCCTTTATGACGCGTCGGAAATGGATCGGTAGTGCGTTTCGGGCAGAGCGCGCAGCCGCGCTGCTGCCTGCTCCGCCGTCAGATCGCGCTGCGGCTCGGCCAGCATCTCGTAGCCGACCATGAACTTTTTGACCGTGGCCGAGCGCAGCAAGGGCGGATAAAAGTGGGCGTGCAACTGCCAATGTCCCTGATCTCCCCCCGCCGCCCCCTGATCCCCGGCTTCCGGCGCGGCGTGCCAGCCCATCGAATAGGGGAACGAGGTCTGGAACAGGTTGTCGTAGCGGATGAGCAGGCGCTTGAGAATATCGGCAAGAGCGTCGCGCTCGGCGTCGCGCAGATCGGGCAGGCGCCGGACGTGGCCGCGGGGCAGCAGCAAGATCTCGAAAGGCCACACCGCCCAGAAGGGCGTGACCGCTAGCCACTGCTCATTTTCGACCACCAGGCGTTCGCCCCGCCGCGTTTCTTGCTCGACATAATCCAATAGCAGGGGGGCGCCGTGCTGCTGGAAATAGCGGCGCTGGGCCGCGTCCTCTTTGGCGGCCTCGTTGGGCAGATCGCTGCTTGCCCAGATCTGGCCGTGCGGGTGCGGGTTGGAGCAGCCCATGATCGCGCCCTTGTTCTCGAACACCTGCACCCAGCGGTAGCGCTCGCCCAACTCGGCGACTTGCTCCGCCCACACATCTACCACCCGGCGGATGTCGGGCAGCGCCATCTCTGGCAGGGTGAGATCGTGGCGGGGCGAAAAGCAGATCACCCGGCATTCCCCCTGCACGCTGCGGCTGCGGAAGAGGGGATGGTCTGAAGCCGCCGCGGGCGGGGCGTCGGGCAGCAGGGCAGAGAAATCGTTGGCGAAGACGAATGTGCTCTCGTAGGGCGGGTTGTGGTTGCCGCCGGCGCGGGCATTGCCGGGGCAGAGATAGCAGCCGGGGTCATAGGCGGGGCGGTGGTCGGGCGGCGTCTTTTCCACCTGCCCCTGCCAGGGGCGTTGCGTGCGCTGCGGCGACACCAGCACCCATTCCCCGGTCAGCGGGTTATAGCGGCGGTGGGGGTGTTCGGTGGGCGTGAAGGGCATGGGTTTCCTGTGGCGGTAGTGTGCGGTATAATGGGGTTCCGTTTCGCGATAGGAGTCGTCTTATGGCAACCGTGCAGATCCCACTTCAGATCCATTCCAGCCGGCAACGCTCGCGCCTGATCGCCCTGTATGAGCAGGGCCAGACCAGCGCGGTGGTGGAACGCACGCTTGATAAACTGATTTCATACGAAATCGAGCAAAACCGGGCGCAACTTGCCGATCTGCAACATGATCTGCACATATTCGAAAGGGAATACGGCTTCACGAGCGCTGAATTCTACCGGCGCTATCAGGCTGGCGAAACCGATGATCGCATGGATTTTGTGGAATGGGCGTCGCTCGTACAGATGGCCCGGAATCTGCAAGCGCAGATCGATTACCTCATCGGGGAAGCAGGGGAATGACGCCGGCGGCGTATCTCGATAGCATCATTGAGTTTTTGCTCGCCGAACCGAATATCACTCGCGTGCAGGTGCTGCGCCAGCGAGCGACGAATCGCGATGGGCATGTGCGGGCGCGTTTGGCGTTGATCGATGGCAGCCTGTTGGAATTCTCGGAGTATTTTCAGGTGGATGCAACTGATTCGGTGCACGTGACGACGTATAGCTATCACTGGATGGACGCGCGGGGAAGGCTCATTCGGCGGTGGGATAACACGCCTCATCATCCTGGCATCGCTGGGTTTCCCCATCATATTCACGAGGGAGATAATGTGTTGCCAGGCATGGCGATGAGCATCTTTGCCGTGTTGGCTGCGGTGGCAGAGTCCATTCTGTAGGTGCGGTAGCGCCTGGACGGCCAGCAGTCTCGGCGAGTTTGAGGGCGTGGTTTGCCCTCTTCCTGTGTCATTGCGAAGCCCGGCAGGGCTGAAGCAATTTCCAAGGTAATTCGGCGATTTTGGGGGGGTGTCAAGCAGCGTTGGGGATTGCTTCGGGGCTATCGCCCCTCGCAATGACAAAATAAGGTAAATTGGTAGATTGGTAAATTTGTGAAGATCGTCCGTCTACCAACCAACTAACCAACCAACTAACCAACCAACTAACCAACCAACTAACCAACCAACTAACCAACCAACTAACCAACCAACTAACCAACCAACTAACC
>JAANMV010000099.1_pt1 | contig 92810 bp, 86 predicted proteins | sample 7279661 | NCBI WGS metagenome assembly JAANMV01 (sample SAMN14094540, study PRJNA606508) | bioreactor metagenome | isolation source: A lab-scale SPAN reactor treating ammonium-rich wastewater day 121 | place: Ireland: Galway | collected 2017-05-16
GCGTTTCTACAACCCGTATATCTGCCGCTTCCTCAATCCCGACCCGGCGGGCTTTTCCGGTGGATTGAACTTTTACGCCTATGCCGACGGAAATCCCATATCCCTCATTGATCCGTTCGGACTTGGGGCACAAGAGGCGGGCTGGGGTTCGCAGTTTGCGGGGTGGCTTGACCGCAACGTCACGAGTCCGTTGAACTCCGTCTCGACGACTTCAACGTTGCTGAATTACTACGCTTACAACGCCGGTTCATTGGCGGGCGGGTTTGCGGACTTGTTCCGGCTGGGCGAAGGGACGGCGAACGCGACCTACAACGCCCAGGACGGCTGGGACGTGGCGATTGGAATCACGCAGGATGTGGGACGCGGCGCGGGAGTCGCGCTGATAGTTGGCGGCGGGCTGGAAGGCGCGTTTGGAAGAACCGGAACGGCGGCAACACCAGCGACAGGCACGCCAAAGGTTGTTGCGCAGCCAAGCTCGGCCGGACAATTTGTGACAAGCCAGACTGGCGTTTCAGTGAGAATTCCTCCAGGCTATGTTGCCGAACCGGCCGCCAACGGAGCAGGGATAGTTTATAGACCGGCAGGTTCGTCCGGGAATGCGAATACCATTCGCATCATGGATGCAACGACACAGTATCCCAATGGCTATGTGCGGGTTTACAATCAGCACGGCCAGCCAATTATCCCGACGACTGGCAAACCAGGGACGCAGGCTCAAACTCACACTGGATTTTGATTTATGTTCGGACTCGCGAAAGAAACAAATCTCGACTTCCTGATTGGCTGTGAGCTTGAGCAAATAGCCTTCAGCCCTTTCCAGTTGATACTGCGTTTTTCAGGCGGCGTGGAGCTTTCAGTCGAGAGCCGATTAGAACTAAAATCAGCAGGAAAACCAGGAGTATTGGTATGGGAATCCGATCGTTTTTCAGAACTGCCTCGCCTCGCAGCGATTTTTGGCTCGCCTGTGACGAGCTATGAAATTCCCGGCGATGGAAGGCTGATTTTGCATTTCGGAGATGGCAGTGCGGTTACAGCTTGCGATTCAAACAAGAGTCATGAGTCTTATCAAATCACCGGCGGTGGCACGACTCTGGTTGTTTAGGTAGGGACATTCCGCCGCGATGTCCCGCCCGCAACTGGCGCTTCGCGGCCTCCGCTCCGCGTTGGACTTCCGTGCGCCAGATGCTAGTTTCCCGGCGTGAGTCATTTGTTAATCATCTTTTTGAGCCTGCTCGTTGCGCTGAATGTGCCCGCTGCGGTCAGTAATCGCACCACCCAGGCGGGTGCGTCCGCGTCCGTTCCCGCGGCCAATGATCCTGTGGACAAGGCATTCAAACGGCTCATGGAGCAGGATGACGAGGCGCAGACCGAGGTGGACAAGTGGATTCGCGACAACAACGCCTTTGCCCAGCAGGGCGCCGGCATCCCAGCGGCGGAACTGAACCGGCGAATCCTCAAGCGTTTCGAGGTGGTGCGCAAAGGTTACGACGACTTTATCCGACAACATCCGGCGCACGCCGGAGTGCGCGTTGCGTATGCGAGCTTCCTCAGCGACATCGGCGAAGAGGAAGCCGCGTTCACGCATTTGGAAAAGGCCCGCGAGTTGGACCCTAATGACCCAGCCATCTGGAACAACCTGGCCAATTACCACGGCCACAACGGCCCCGTGACGAAGGCTTTCGAGTATTATGCGAAGGCCATCAAGTTGAATCCACAGGAGCCGATCTACTATCAGAATTTCGGGACCACGGTTTTTCTCTTCCGCAAGGACGCGATGGAACACTTTCGCATCAATGAGCAACAGGTTTTCGACAAGGCGCTGGAACTTTACCGTGAGGCGATGAAGCTCAATCCCACCGACCTCCCGCTCGCATCCGACGTGGCCCTGACCTACTACGGCATCAAGCCGCCGCGCAACGACGAGGCGCTTCAGGCGTGGACCAATGCCTTCACGCTCGCGAAGACCGAGGTCGAACGGCAGGGCATCCACGTTCACTTTGCCCGCGTCAAGACACACGCCGGCCGCTTCGCGGAAGCGCGGGCGCACCTGAACCTGATTACTCTACCGATCTACGAGGAATTGAAGCCACGACTCGAGCGCACCCTGGAGGAGAAGGAGCGCGAAGCCAGCGGCACGAATGTTCCGCCGCCGGCCGTCGAAAGCAAGTAAACTGGGCGGCTTAAAACTCCGCGTTGCCCGGCGTGCGGGCGAACGGGATCACGTCACGGATGTTCGCCACGCCGGTGAGGAACATCAGCAGGCGCTCGAAGCCCAGGCCGAAGCCCGCGTGCGGCACGGTGCCGTATTTGCGAAGGTCGGTGTACCACCAGTAATCCTCTGGCTTGAGCTGGTGAGCTTTCAGGTTTTCCTGAAGTTGTGCCAGCCGTTCTTCGCGTTGCGCGCCGCCGATAACTTCGCCGATGCCGGGCACCAACACGTCCATCGCGGTCACGGTCTTGCCGTCGTCGTTCAGGCGCATGTAGAAGGGTTTGATCTCGCGCGGATAGTTGAAGACGGTCGTTGGCGATTTGAAATGTTCCTCGGTCAGGAAGCGTTCGTGCTCGGACTGCAGGTTCTGGCCGTAGTCCACGGGAAACTCAAATTGTTTGCCGCACTGCTTCAGAATCCCGACGGCCTCGGTGTAAGGCACACGGACGAAGGGGCGCTCCACCACGAATTGGAGCCGCTCATGCACGCCCTTGTCCACAAACTTGGCGAAGAACGCGAGGTCTTCGGCGCAATGTTCCAACGCGTAACGCGCCATGGCCTTGATGAATTCCTCGGCCAGATCCATGTCCCCCTGCAAATCGCAAAATGCCATCTCCGGCTCAATCATCCAGAACTCGGCGGCGTGCCGCGCGGTGTTCGAGTTCTCGGCGCGAAAGGTGGGACCGAAGGTGTAAATGTTCGACAACGCGCACGCGAAGGTCTCGCCTTCAAGCTGGCCGCTCACGGTCAGGTAAGTGGGTTTGCCAAAGAAATCCGCCTCCGGCTTCTCATCGGATTTTCCTTTGAGCGTGGTGACGCGGAACATCTCGCCCGCGCCTTCGCAATCGCTCGCCGTGATGATCGGGGTGTGGACATAAACGAATTCGCGGCTCTGAAAAAACTCATGCACTGCGAATGCCAGCTTGCTCCGCGTGCGGAACACGGCGCCGAAGAGATTCGAGCGCGGACGCAAATGAGCAATCGTGCGGAGAAACTCCAAGGTGTGGCCTTTCTTTTGGAGTGGATAGGAGGCGTCGGCGGTCCCGATGAGCTCGATCTTCGTCGCGCGGAGTTCCCATTTCTGTCCCGGCGCCGGGGACGGCACCAGGTTGCCATTGACCACCGCCGACGCACCGGTCGTGAAGCCGGCCAGGTGTTCGCTGCCCGGGATGCCGGCGTCCACCACCACTTGGAGGTTGGCCAGACACGAACCGTCATTGAGTTCGAGAAAGGAAAAGCCCTTCGCATCGCGGCGGGTGCGAACCCAGCCTTGGACGGTAACGGCATCCGCAGGCGCGGATAATGCCCGGATGTGCTTGATGAGTGTGCGCATTAAATCATTCCAGTTGCGGTGATGTTGACGAAACGCCGAGATGGCGGGCAAGCGGGAAGTTGCCTTCCATTGCGCCCTCCAGTTGGCCGGCTGAAATAGTTGAAACAAATGGTCCATGCGGTGGGTTAGCAAACGAAACCGGCGAGTGTCACTCGCTCCGAGAATCCAAATGATATGAATCACCATGATCGAACGATGCTGGTACGGAAGCCGAAGGCTATGCACTGGCTTATCCTGCCCGCCGCCCTCCTCCTGTTGGGCGGATCGCTTTGGGCAGCCGCAGTTGTCAGAAATACCTCCGGCTTCCAGGTCCGCCACGGTTGGTATCAACGCGGTTGCGTGCAGGTTCGCCAGTTGGTTTCCATCGCGACTTACGTCCTGACGCCGGAGGAAGATCTCGAGCAGGACGGCGAACCGGCAGAACCGGCGCACACCATTCCTTTGCCGCAGAATGGTCAGGGGACGAACTGATTGGCTGGTCCGTGCCAAGTCGGCACCCAAACCAGCGCGCCCCACGTTGATCGCCAGGGTCGCCATAGGGGTGATGAACGCCGGCGATTGGCGGAAATCGGCTTGTTGAGTTGGGCGCGTCGAGCAGTTTGATTTTGCCTTTTGGATTTGCGTTCGCCACTTTTCGAGACGCGGATGCTGAACCAACTCACCATTGCCGAACTCACCGCGAAGCTCGCCCGGCGCGAAGTTTCGTCACGCGACGCTATGCAGGCGTGTCTTAACCAGATTCAGCGAGTGGATGGACAGATTCGCGCATTTCTGAGTTACGATGCGGCGGACGTTCTCACACAAGCTGACGCAGCCGACAAAGCCTTGTCCGGCGGCGCGACGCACTCAGAAAAGCCCCTGCTCGGTGTGCCCATCGCCATCAAGGACGTCATTGCCGTCAAAGGCCAGCCGCTCACCTGCGCGTCCAAGATCCTTGGTCAGTTTGTCTCGCCGTACGACGCCACGGTGATCGAGAAACTGAAAGCTGCGGGCGCGGTGGTTTTCGGCCGGTTGAACATGGACGAATTCGCGATGGGCAGTTCCACCGAGAATTCCGCGTTTCAAGTCACGCGCAATCCCTGGGACACAACGCGCATTCCCGGCGGCTCTTCCGGTGGCTCGGCGGCCGCGGTGGCAGCGGATGAATGTCTGGCCAGCCTCGGTTCCGACACGGGCGGTTCGATTCGTCAGCCAGCCGGCCTTTGCGGTTGCGTGGGTGTGAAGCCGTCTTACGGACGCGTGTCGCGTTACGGGCTGGTGGCTTACGCCTCGTCGCTGGATCAGATCGGGTGCTTCACGAAGAACGTGCGGGATGCCGCGACCATGTTGGGAGTGATTGCGGGTCACGATGCCCGCGACTCCGCCAGCGTGCCGCAACCGGTGCCGGACTACCCGACGGCGTTGCACGGCGATATCAATGGTTTGAAGCTTGGACTGCCCAAGGAGTACATGATCGGCGGTCTGGACGCGGAAGTGAGAGAAGCCGTGCAACGAGCCGTGCAACACTTCGCCAGCCTCGGTGCGGAGATCGTGGAGATTTCCCTGCCGCACACGGATTACGCCATTGCGACCTACTACATCATCGCCACCGCAGAGGCTTCCGCGAACCTCGCCCGCTTCGATGGCATTCGTTACGGTGCGCGCGTGGACGGAGCGGACCCGAACGAGTTGTATGCGCGGACCCGCGGAGCGGGCTTCGGTGCGGAGGTGAAACGCCGCATCATCCTTGGCACTTATGTCCTGAGCAGCGGCTACTATGACGCCTACTACTTGCGCGCTCAGAAAGTCCGCACGCTCATCCGCCGAGATTTCCTCAAGGCATTTGAGCAAGTGGACGCCATCGTGACGCCGACTTCACCCACGGCGGCGTTCAAGATTGGCGAAAAGGCTGATGATCCGCTGCAAATGTACCTGGCTGACATTTTTACGATCTCCTGCAACCTGGTTGGCAACTGCGGTCTGAGTGTGCCGTGCGGTTTCACTGCCTCTCCCAAGCTGCCGATTGGCCTACAACTGCTGGGCCAGCCGTTTGGTGAGGAAACCATTCTGCGTCTTGCGCACGCGTTTGAGCAGAGCACGGCCTGGCATAAAGCGAAGCCTGCGCTTGCCTCCTGAAATCAAGGCGCTCAACGAGACTGTCCAATGTCTGAAAACGTCACTCCGGTCACGGCACGGAGGATTTCAACAGGTAAAAGCGCGCTACATTGGTGGCGCCGCCCACGTCGAGATAATTGGTGGTGACCGGGCCGACGCCGGGAATCGCGAGATTGGCACTGAGATTCGTGTAGGTGTCATTCACTGCTCCAGCCGCCTGCACCGTGTTGGTCCGGCCACCTGCTGTCAGCCACGTAACCCGGATATTGTTGCCTTCGGGTATGGCGCTCAGGAGGCGATAGGGGCCGACGGCGTAGTCAGCCACGTCATAAAGATTGTTCCCGTCGTTATCCAAACCCAGAAAGTCTCCCACGGACCAATTCTCATTGGTGTTGGCCACCTGCACGGTGTTGCCGGGATTGTTGGCTTTGGTGTCGGCCGTTCCGTAGTACGGCGGCTTTACATTCTCAGCCGGCGCAGCTTCCGCATCGTGGCAGTCGAGACATTCGGTGACGCCGTTGTTGATATGGTGGGCGCGCAACCCCGACGCCACGTGGCAACCCGTGCAGCCCACGCCCGGGTTGTTGGCGGTGCCATTTGAAGTGCCGATGAAAGTGGGTACGCGACTGGAGCCGGTATGGCAAAGATTGCAGGCCGTGCCCATGTTGGCGCTGTTCCGATGCATGTCATGGTTGTTGTTGTTTGGAAAGACCGTGCCTTTGGTTGAGGTCGAGCCCCGGAAGTTGCCGTGGCAGCTTTCGCAACCACCGTAATCCTCATACGCGTAACTGGAATTGCCGCTCGTGAAGATCAAGAACAAGGCCAGTGTTACAAAGCTAACATTGCGGAAGTTGGCGGCGATCAGCCGATGGTTCAGCGGCAAATATGGGCCGGTGAGGTTCATGGTAATTTAGCAGGTTGTGGTTGATGGTTGGTAACAGTTCATGGGTTGTAGCGCAGCCGATAGAACGCCTGCGGCGGCTTGCTCGCGAGGTCGGTGTAATCATCCTGAATCAGGATCGAGCCATCGGCCCAGGACTGAACGGACCAGGTTTGCAGCACGCCGGAAAAGGCGACATTCGTCGCGCGCTCGCACACGTAATAATACCACGGCACGCCGGTGAAGCCGATCGTCGCGGTTCCATCCGATGAATGGTTGAGCGAGACTCCGAGGCTGGTGACGTTGGTGATGATCGCAATCGTAGCCGTGCCAATTGCGGTCGCGCCGTGGCTATCGGTGATGGTGTAACTGAACCCGTCAGAGGTCGCGTTCGCGGGAACGAGGATTTGGGTGGCGTTGGTCGTGAGTGCGAGGCCGTTGGAGCTCGTCGCGCTAATACCGACGAACGTGACGGGATCGCCATCCGGGTCGTAATCGCTCCACATGAGATCGGCGATGTTGATGGCAAGCGGCTGGCCGGTGAGTTGGAAAAAGTCGCTGCCCAGAGCAAGGGGCGCCGAGTTGGTGTCCGGTATGGTCGCGGCGACGAAGTTGGCGAAGAGCGACCGGTTCGTCGTGCAGGAGAACGTGTAGCTGTCGTTCGCGCTCACTGCCGCGCCGTATTCCGTCCAGTTCGCGAAAGCATAACCGGGATTGGCGTTCGCCACCACCGTCACGCTTGCACCGTTCTGATAAACGCCGCCGCCGGTGACCGTGCCGCCAATGCCAAGATAGACGCTGGCGTCAACGCGGTTGCCCTGGGCGAAATGCCCCACGAGCGTGCGATTGCCGGTGACGTTGAACTGGAAATTCGGATCGGTGCTGACGGGCACGCCATTCTGCGTCCAGTTCACAAAGCACCAACCGGTCTTGGGCTTGGCCTTGAGCTTGGCTAGCTCGCCGGGCTCGTAAAACAAGTCGGCTTCAACCTCGCCGCCGTTGGCCGGCTCGGCGCTGACGACAACGGAGTAAACCGGCTTGAACTTCGCCGTGAGCGAACGGTTGGTCGTCACGGTGAACGTGTAACTGGCGGAGGTGCTGACCACGACGTCATTCTCCAGCCACTTCGAGAATTTATACCCGGGCTGCGGAACGCCCACGACGGTGGCGTTCACACCGAGGGCATAAGCGCCGTCGCCGCTGGTGGAACCGCCGCTGGCAGGCAACGCGCTGGTGGAAATGATCCGGCCATCGCCGGCCGAAACGAAATTGGCCGTCAGCGTGCGATTGCTCCGGACGATGAAGTTGTATCCCGGCGACAGGCTGACCACCTCGCCGCTTTCGGTCCAGTTGGCAAATGCGTGGCCTTCGGCGGCGGTGGCCACAATGGTCGCCTGAGCGCCGTAGGCGTAATCACCGGCGCCGCTCAACGTGCCGCTCGACGCGGGCGCAACGTCCCCGGTAATTGTGAAAGTTTCTCCCGCCGCGTCCACGCCCAGTGCAAATTTCGACAGGCTGGAAACGGTTACGGCGATGGTGTGGGTCACCGGGTTCACCGCACCAGGGAGCTTGTGCCAGGCGTGGTCGGTGAATTGATACAGGCAGAGCGCGCTCTGGTCGAAGCCCGGCGGGAGAATCGTTGGGTCATAACCGAAGTTCAGATGAACCGAACCGGAAAACGAGCCGCTGAACTCCACCTCCCAAAGCTGCACCGGCCCGCCGGGCAGCAGGAAGGTGAAGTCATCGAACTCGCCCTCGGCAATCCGGGCTTCAACCTCAACCTCGTCCGCCTGCGAATAATCGCCGAAGCACGAGCCGTCCTCGGAAACGTCTTCAAATTCATAATCCACGCCGCCCGGCACACTGGAGCCCCCGTTGCACCCGCCGGAACGATCCGGGCCGGTGGTGACTTTGGTGCCGGTGCGAAGCGTGAGCAACACATCCAGACTCGCCGACTGGCCGGCGGCAAGATTGCCAAGGTCCCACCGTTGCGCTCCCGCCACCCAGCGTTGCGCGGGCGCAAAATAATCCGTCCCGGCGCGGGCGCTGTAAGGCGCGTTTTGCCAGTTGTCCTCAATGGAAAGATGCACGCCGTCCGATGGTTTGCCAATGCTGTGGTCATCCACGCCGTTGCCTTCGATGCCGTAATGACCGTTCTCGAACGCACTGGGCGCTACACTGGCGTGAAACGCAATGTAATCCTCCAAACCGGCGCTCGAACTGCCCGCGCCCACGGCCCACGCGTCCACACCCGCCTGCGTGCTGTCATGGCGAAACTCGCTCAACGGGCCGGCATAAGTCCGGTCATCATAAATCCCGCGCTGTGAATTCAGCCCGTGCAGCAGTTGGAAGAGTTGCACGTTGGAGATGGCGTCACCGGAAATGTTTTTGACCGTGCAGGTTTGCTTCAACACGTAACGATCGCTGTGAATGAACGTGCCGGCCTCCGGACTGGAGGCGGGTGTGATTCCCATCGGCGTGCCCACGACCGTATCGAGCATTTCGTGGTGCAACGTGATTTCGAGATGGCTGTTGGTGAGGACGGCCTGCGCGATGGGCAGATTGTCGGCGTTCAAACCGATTTGCGCGATGGAGGATTTCACGCCGAAGTTGGAGTCCGTGACCCAATCCGGGAACCAGAAATTCTTTTCGAACCATATCGGCGACACGACCGCGCCGCCGGAGGGTTCATAGCCGACGGCCGCGCCCCATTCGCCGGAGAGATATTCGCGGCCCTCGAAGCCCGGCGTGTTGTCGAGCAGGAAGTCCGAGTAACCGGCATCGGTAAGTGTGATGTTCCAATGCGGATTGGCGAGGGTGAGCCAGCCATCCTGACCGGACATCGGCAAGGCCCAGAGCAGCCAAGTTGCCACAAGCAGACCGGCAAGGCCGGCAGATGGCAAAGGAATGAAGTGTGAAGGGAGTCGTATGCTTTTCATAAAAACCTCCAGGCGGGTGAAATAACGGCAGTGAGCGTCCGCAGGGCGAGCCACACTCGTTGGATCATGAACCTTCGCCGGGCATCGGGATCCACCAGTTCTCTTTCGCCATGAAAACGCATCTCGATCAAATCCACAGGCCAAGCAAGAGCATGAATGTTTCTGCCAAACACTGCCTGAGTGATGCGAGATTGGCACATCCACATGAAAGCTCGACGAGGCTGAGATTAAAAAATACTTATCCGCGGCTGGCGCCAGATTTGTAGCGACCCAGGCAACCGTCCGCAAACCGGACGGCTCCTGCCGTCCGCGAGAATCAGTTTATCCTGCAAACGGAACGCACGCGCCCACCGGTCGGTTTTTGCCGCTCCGCGCAAAGTATCAAAGCCGTGATGAAATGATGGAGTCGGAAGAGGCGCGCTCCGTCTGGAGAGTGCCAGGAAGATAGGTTTCGACTTCGACCGGCGGTTCGGCAGCGCACAACTCGCCTACCCGCTCCGCATATACGCGCGGGCCCGGGACGTCGCGGGTACTGGTCACTGGTTGAACAACGCGATGGCCAGACGATAGAATCCGGTGGCGTCGAGACCGGAATCTTGCGCGCTGACGGTGTAACTCTGGCCCTCGCCAGGATTGATTGAGACGGGAAGGTTAACCCAACTGGACAAACTCGCGCTGCCGGCTTTCTGAACCGAGTATCCGACATCTGGCCGAATGACGTTCAGGCTGAAGGAAACCAGCACGGTGTCGTCGTGGGTGGTTAGATTCCACGCGAGGCTGGAGGACAGCAGCGGATTGCTGCCGAGAGCGTATTCCATCGCATTGAGGATTCTGTCTCCGTCGGGGTCGTCGTCCGGATTGCTTTGGCCGGGCGGGACATTGTACTGGCCAATCCACTGTTGGAAGCTGCTCTGGCCGGGCGTGGCCGGTCCGGCGGTCCAGTTGGCAACGTCGTTGCCATAGGCTCGCTCATTGATGCGGACCAAGGCGCTCCCGCCGCCATCCGGACTGGTGGGCCAGGGAGCGGAGTCCGCATAATCCACGCGGTCCACGCGGATGTATTGCCGGATGCCGGCGTTGTTGGTGTCGCCTGGTTTGGAGATCTCAATCGTTTCGCCGCCATTTTCCAAGCTGCCGGCAGCCCACTGGAAGAGGCGCGTGCCGGGAGCAAGCTGGAAGTTCTGGGTAAACACGGTGGCGTTGCGAACGAGCAAGATGCGTTCGCCCGGCGCGAGCGTCAGGGGCGGACTGGCGGGAAACTCGTGCGTGATGCCCTGGGTGAACTTCCACGGCGTGCCGGTCGTGGGGTCGAACAACGTCACGTCGTTGGTGGTGATATTGGCCAGTTCCAGGTATTCAGCGTCGGCCACCGGCGGGTGGTACATAATTTCGCTGATGACGACCGGACCGACGAGAGGCGCGCTGTTGGCGGCGCCGGGCGTGGGTGTGGCCAGGGAGACGAAATTGTATGTGCGGGTGCTGACTTTGTAATGGCGGCCAAAGCTCACGCCGGTCTCCGAGGCGCCGAAGTCTTCCTTTTCGGTATAGTCGGGTCGCAAGCCATCGCCGGGGCCAAAGATGTGGACCAGTTCGCCATTCTCACTCAACGCGAAGGGAATCAACGCCCCGGGGTCGGAGCTGGCCACGCCGAAATGCTGATGTTCATAGAACACCAAATAGCCGTTCCCCGGCAGAATCGTGCCGTCCGCAATGCGATACTTCAATGGCGTGTTGGCGCTGTCACTGAGATACCAGCCGCTGACATCGAGGTCCTGGCCGGAGTTGTTGAACAATTCAATCCAGTCCGGCTCGGTGTCGTGCGAATGCGCCAGGACTTCGTTGACCACGACCAGGTTGGGAACGAGGTACGGATAATCGTTGGTGCGGTAGGTGTAGTACGCGCCCATGTCGGCCCGCGTGCCGTCGAGATCCAGCGGGTGGGCCGGGTCGCCCGTGTTGCGCGCGGGCGAGTTGGTGGTCAGGGAAAAATCGTAAAGCCCGGCGTCAGTGAACAGTGGGTCGGCGAGCAAATTGCCCGGGCCGGATAGCGGCAGGGTGTCGGACAAGGAATACCGGACCGAAAGGCTCGAAAGCGCGTCCACAGTCACCGGGGTCTTTTTGGTGCGGGAAAAAATGCTGTTGGTGATGTGGGCCACGCCGCCGCCGTTGCCGAGATTCTTTTCGTACGCCGCCACGTCCACATCGTTGCGGGCGAAAGTATTTTGGTTGATGAAGGCGGTCGAGCCGGTGTCCTTGACGCCTACGCCGATATCGCAACTGACAAATAGGTTCCGCTCCACGTACGCCGTCGAGCCTTGGCCCACGGAGACGCCCTTGTCGAACATGTGATAAATGCGGTTGCTGACGACGAGGAGATTCTGGCAGCCCTCGCCCACGTCAATCGCGTCACTGTTGAAGCCGCGGAAGGCGTAAACTCGGTTACCCCGGATCAGGCCATCGGTGACGCCGTCGAAATCTATTGCGTCGGTATCCGGGGTGGGCGCGCCGGTGAAGGTGCAGTTCTCCACCACGCCCGCGCCGAACTTGATGTTGATGCCGTCGCCGGTGAAGCGGATGTGAATCCGGCTGTCGCGGAGCGTGGTGGCGCCAAACCGGGCGAAGATGGGCAGGTTCGCAGCTATGTCCAGATGGTCGAGCGTGAGGGTGGAGTTGTAACCCGAGATGGCGGCTCGCAAGTTCACCGGGTCGCGCCGGCTGACGGTGGCGTCGCGCAGGATCAAATGCGTCAATACGGAGTGGCCGGTGGCGTTGACAAAGCTGAGGTTGCCCCAAGGTTTGGCAGTGCGGGCGCGCAATTCAACCGGCGCGTTGGAGGTGCCATTGATCAACAGGGTGCCGTGGACCTCGATGTTGCGGCCCGGGGGCAGCAGGAAGGTGACGCCCGGCTCGATAGTGAGCGTGAGGTTCTCCGGGACGATCAAATCGTTGGTCAAAGTGTACGGAGAGTTAGCGGCAGCGAGAGTCGTGTCGGCGCTCAGGCTGGAGGGCAGCACCGTTTCCGCGCCGGGCTGGAAGTGGGCGGTAAGCGTTTCATTGCCGGTGAGCACGAGGGTGATCGTGGAATTGGTGTCGCCGTTGCTCCAGTTGAGGAAAGCGTAGCCGGGGGCGGGTTCAGCGGTGAGTTCTGCGGGGGTGTGGCGGAACAGGCCGATCGTGGTGTTCCACTCCGGGGTCAGGGGCACTCCGGCAATACGGACGTTGCCACCGGCAGCGGGCGCGCAGGTCACGGTGAGGTCGGCCATGCCACGGTTGAGGCCTAGCTCCGTTTGTAGCCGGCTCACGGCGTAAGCGGGCCGGACCACGGTGAATTGTTTGATTTCATCCAGTTGGGCCTGCCGCGAGGCGAGCGAGGGCAGGCCGCCCACAGCGGCCCAGCGCGCGATGTGACGGGGAATTTCGCTTTCCACTTCGGCAGCCAGCGTATCGAGGATGGCGTTGAAACGATTTGAATGCAGCGTGCTGCCCAGATGCGCGGCGTAGCGTTGCAGGAGGCGGTTGACGAAGTTGGTGTTGTCGTCCAGCGCTTGAAAGAGCGGGTAACTCGCCCGGAAGTCATCAATCAGCGAGCTCTGGAGGTTGGGCGAATCAAAGCAGCGATCGAAGTCCGGCACGTTCCATTGCCATTGCGACCCGGCGGCCCGGGCGCACCAGAATTCGCGGTTGTGGCTCCAACTGGTGTTCACGCCAAAGTCGTTGGCGACCACGTAGTCAATGAACGAATCCACGTTCATCCACGCTTCCATGGCGGCGTAGTTGGTGGGCTGGCTGAGGTCGTGGGTGGTGTAAAACGCATGGAACGTCTCGTAGCTGTCGGTGCTGCCGGTGTCGGCCATCAGGACCGTGGCGCCGATTTCGTTGTGCGCGTATTGCACCAGGTCGTAGGTGTCCTCGGCGAGCTGATGTTCGTTGGCGAAGAAGAGCGGGTCGAACTGCTTGCGCATGTCGTGAATGCCCCAGTAGCGCCCGTTCACGTACACCACGGTGGGGCGATAGGAGGAAAGATCATTCTCCACCTGCCCGCGCAAAATGGGCGCCATCATGGCATCGCGCAACATGTCCAACGCCCAGTTGTCCCCCCCGTTGCGAAGGTTGAGCTTGCCGAAGGTGCCGACCGGTTCATCGGGAAAGATTTGATAAGGGATGAAGTCGTCGCCGTACTTGCCGCGCAGGTGCAGGTTCAGGGGTTTTTGCGCGAACCGCCAGATGTTCTCCCCACCGATGCGCACGCCGGCGCTCACGGCGAAACCGAGTTGTCCGTCGGGTTCAAAGAATTCGACCCGTGCCGGCACCTCGCGCCCCTTGTAAGGATACGGGGTATCGTTGGAGTAAATCCCAATCACGTTGTCGAACAGCGTTGCCGGATCAGCCACGAAGGAAAGCACCGGCAGCGTGCGGTCGGTGACCTCGTTGATAAAATAGGAGCGCGTCAGCACCGGACCGGGAATCAGGCCCGGGGCAAACGCCCGGGCGCGCAGAACCGTGTTGGTGCTGAGGCTCAGCGGCGCATCATACACCGGGGCTTGGAGGTCCGGCGTCGCGCCGTTCAAGGTGTAGTGGATGACGGTGTCGGGAGCGCTGCCGAGAGTGACCGTTTGCGGGATTGGGTAGAAGCCGCTGTCCAATGAGGCGGTGACGGCGGCGGCTGACGCGAATTGTTGCAGCGGCTCGGTGGTGTTGGGGGCAGCCGGCGTGGGTGTGCCGAAGAACGACCAGCCATTGGTCGCATTGCGGCCGCAGGAAATGTCCGGCCTTTGCGGCCCAAAAGTCACGGCGTCCACCAGAATGGCGGGGCCGGTGATTTCCGAGACGATCAACTCCGCTGCCCAACTCAAATCAGAACTGTTGGCGGTGGCTTGATGCACTTCGGCGGCCAGCACATTGTCCCCGGCGCGAAACAACGAACGGGGCAACTCGACGGGTTCGAGGACATTCTCGGGGGATGCGCCGGCGCTGGCGTAGGTGTTATGCTTCACCGTCCCGGCCGGCATCCGGAGGCGGGCAAACTCGGTGCCGTTCAGATATAAAATGGCGCCGTCATCCACGTTGACGCGCAGGCGGATGTTGCCCAAGCGCGCCGGGTCGGTGACGTTGAAGCGGTAGCGAAAATGGGTGGTGGGAAACTTGGCGTTGGCGTTGGGCCCGTAGCTGACCACCGTGGCTTCGTCTCCGTCGCCATAACCCAATTCCGCCGGCCCCTGCGGCCAGGCGGAATCATCAAAGCTCAACGTCATCCATGCGCCGCCCGGATTAGTGCCCGCATCCAGGTACTTCCAGATCGCGTTGACCGGGATGAGCGTGGCGTCCTGCGGAGTCTGTTCGGTGCGATACAATCCGATGTCCTCGCCGTCCGCGCTGAGTTTGAAGCTGGCGTGGTAGCGGCGCGTGGTAAAGGTGCTGCCCCAGGGCCAGTAACCGCGCACATGGGTTTGGCCCGGCGCCGCGTCGTGGCCATCGGCGCGAACCATTAGATAGCCGTTGGCCGGAATCACGGCATTGGTGGGGAACAACCACTTGAACGGCTGCGTCAGGTCGTCGGTGAGGAAATGATTGGCGAGCGAAATATTGGTGCCGGCGGGGTTGTGGAGTTCGATCCAGTCCGAGTAATCGTCGAAATCGGAGTTGTCCGGGTGGATCGAATTGTTGGAGGCCAGGAATTCGTTGATGAGCGGCTCGGCCTGCGCGGGGGAGCTGAGGCGGATGACCAGCGCAAGCATGCCGAAACAGAGAACGAACAAACGCATAATAATTGGAGACTCTTGAACAAAATTGATCGCGACACGAAGCAACTCAAGACGTTGTCCCAGACAGCACACTTTAGCATCCGGGGCTAACCGGACATAATTAAAAATCGTTTACTTTCAGCTTCTTTCAAAACGGTAGTGGCGGACGTGAGTCCGCTCCATCTTCCGGTATGTTTGAGCCGAATCACGTCCGCTCACATTTTCAACGAACTGGCCTGCGGAGGTGACGGCACGAGCCTGCGGCGACCATCAGAAACGCCACGCCAACCCGGCGGTGACCGAGAGGGCATTGTTCAAGTCCAGCGTTACGGTGCGACCGTTATCGGAATGTTCGTATGTTCCGAGATTGTGATATTGAATGCCCGCCGCAAGACTCCAGCGCTCGGTGAATTGCCAGGCGATACTGCCGGTGGCGTAGAAACCAACCAGCACGGTTGCGTCCGTTACTTTGCCGGCCGAGCCATAATTCCCGGCGGATTCTTTCCACGAAAGGGTGGTATTGAGCCAGCCGGCCTCGATTCCGACACCAAAACCCAGACTGACGCGGCGTCCCAAGGGGACTTCAAAACCGGGGCCTACCCGGAAGCTCCACAGGTCGGCACTCAATTCGTTCCGACTTGAGAGAGCGACATCGGGCGTCAGGCTTGAGAAACTGTCTGATGGCATGTCGCCAATCAGGAATCCTGGTCCTTGGAAGGTCCCCTGATAGGGCGTGGACGGAGTGGCGGTCGGCGGGGTGGTGCCTGGCACAAAGGGATAAGCATCGGAATCGGTCGCCAGCGTGACCAGCAAACGGCGCGTGGCCTGAATCTGGAGGTGCTGATACCCGGCGGCCGCCTCCAAGCCGTAGCGCAACCGGCCTTTGGTTCCGAGTTCAAGGTAGCCAACCAGTTCACCGCCCAGGGATGGGTCCGCGTCTTCGGAGACGGCCCCGGGGGCCGCGGCCACCGTGCTGCGGCTCAACCGGATGGTGTTTCCGGAAACCTGCGCCGTGCTGTTGTCGTAACCCCAATACCAGGTCTGACCGCCTTGATTGCCACTGATGTCAGTCAGGATATACCCATCGTCGTAATTGTAAGCATCGCCGTTGGGCGTTGTGCGGTACAAACCGACCGCTCCGACCCCCTCAAATTTGGCTGCAACATTGAATCCCACGCGCGGAGCGAAACTCAGCCGGTGTTTTGGGGCGGGTTCATCGGCTGCCCGCACGAAACCAGGAATCAACAAACCCAATACGGCGGTGGCGGCAAGCGCGGAGCGCCTCGTCCGCAAGTATTTCCTCGCGGCAGCACGCGAGGTTGTCCGTCCGCGTTCCGAGTGGGTGGTAATTCTGAAATGAGTTCTGATCATAAGCGGTGTCAGGGTGCGGCCAGGACGCGATAGAATCGGTTGCCGCTGCCGGGTTTGCTGGACGTCTTGGGTGGGCCATCGTCATGCCATTGCGTAACACTGGCTGCGGCCGTGATACTCGGTGTGGCCGCGCTCCAGTTCACGAGGTCGTCCGTATAAATGATGGTGTAAGCACGTCCCGGGACGGATGGGAACTCAATGGTGAAGCGGGGATTGGCAGGGTCGCTTCGGTCCAGGAAACTGCGGTCTATGGCGGTGGCGCCACTGGGGTTGGTGTTGCGGGACGATGGCAGCACCTCCTCCACTTCCAAGGTGCTGCTGAAGGGCAGGCGGTCCGGCACGTAGTATTCCAGCACGAATGTCACCCCTTCGCCTGGATTCAGCGAGGCATCGTATCGCACGCAAGGCCATCCCGCGTTTAGGCCGGAAGCATTGTGAAGCGTCACGCCGGCTCGCAAATCGCGCACCGTCAGCCGGATCGCCGGCACGGTGACCGAACCAGTATTGGTCACGTTCACCTGCTGGGCGTACAGTCCGGTCTGCGCATCCAGGATGGGCGACGCCGCAGTGATGCTGAATTGATTCGTCGAAACAGGAGTGACGAGGATCCTGATCAAGCCTGTTGCGCTGCCGCCCTGACCGTCGCTGATCGTGTACGCGACGGAAGCGTCGCCCGCAAAGGCCGGGGCAGGCGTAAACAGGATGTTGGTGCCATTTTGGATGACTGCCGTGCCGTTGGTCGGATCAACCGAGACGATGGTCAAAGCATCGCCGTCAGAGTCCGTGCTGCCGGCCAGCGGCTGGAGGGTGAGGACGGTGCCCGAGGGAGTGGCCGTGGTGGTGTCCATTGCCACCGGAGGATCGTTGACGGGCGTGACGGTGATTGTGACCGTCGCCGGAGCGCTGTCCTCGTAACCATCGTTCGCGATGAACGTGAAACTGTCCGGACCGTGATAATCCGCCGCCGGGGTGTAAGTCACATTCGGCGGCGAGCCGGTCAGGTTGCCGTGCGCGGGTGATTCGACAATGGCGTAGGTGAGCGCATCTTCTTCCACATCGCTGCCGCTGAGAGTGACGGCAATTGCCGTATCCTCGGCGGTGGTGACGCTTTGCGCATTGGCCGTCGGCGCATCGTTCACGGGCACAATAGTGATGCTGACGGTGGCCGGCGTTGAATCCAAGGTGCCATCGTTGACCCTGAAGGTGAAACTGTCGGCGCCGTTGGTGTTCGCGCCCGGGGTATAGGTCAGGTTCGGCGCACTGCCAACGAGGAGGCCCTTGGCCGGGTGCGTGAGAATCGTGTACGTCAGCGGGTCGCCGTTGGCATCCGAGCCGGTGAGGGTGATCGTTGTCGCGGTGTCCTCGGGTGTGCTCACGCTTTGCGCGTTGGCCACCGGGGCGCTGTTCACGAAACTGACGCTGATCGTCACCGTCGCCATCGCGCTGTCGAGACTGCCGTCGTTGACCTTGAACGCGAAATTGTCGGCACCCGAATAGGCCGCGTTGGGAGTGTAAGTCACGTTGGGCGGCGACCCACTGAGGGAACCGTGCGCCGGCTGCGTCACGATGGTGTAAGTGAGCGGACTGTCTTCGGGATCGGAACCGGTGAGCGTGATGGCCCGGGGCGTATCCTCCGGGGTGCTGACGGTTTGCGGGTTCGCCGTCGGCGCATCGTTCACCGGAGTGATCGTGATGGAAACCATTGCGGCGGCTGAGTTCAGCGAGCCGTCGTTGACGCGGAAGGTGAAACTGTCCGATCCGAAGTAATTGGTTGCCGGGAGGTAGCTCAGATTCGGCGCGGTTCCTGAAAGCGTTCCGTGCGCCGGCTGCGTCACAATCGAATACGTCAATGGGTCGCCATCCGGGTCGGCGCCGGTCAAGGTGATTGCCTTTGCGGTGTCCTCGGCGGTTGTCACACTTTGGGTGTTGGCCGTCGGGGCGTCATTCACGGGCGTTACCGTGATGGTCACCGTGGCGGACGCGGAATTCGTGGCGCCGTCGTTGACGCGGAAGGTAAAACTGTCCGGGCCAAAGTAGTTGGTCGCCGGGAGATAGCTCACGTTCGGAGCAGTTCCCGAAAGTGTTCCATGCGCTGGTTGGGCTACAATCGAATACGTCAATGGGTCGCCGTCCGGGTCGGTGCCGGTCAAGGTGATCGCCTTTGCGGTGTCCTCGATGGTCGTCACGCTTTGCGCGGTCGCGGTCGGCGGCGCGTTCCCTCCGCCTCCGCCGCCGGGGAGCACGTTGATGATCATGGTGGCGGTGACGGTTCGATCCGCCTTGCTGTCAATCTTGTCCTTGGCTGTCAGCCCAACGTTGTAAGTTCCGGTGGCGGTGGGCGTACCCCGGATACTCCAACTTGTAGTGCCGCTCGTCCCAAATAGGGTGAGTCCGGGCGGCAGCCCCGTGGCCTGCCAGTAATGCGCCTGATCCGGCGCGGTGATAAGTCGAATCTGAGTGGTGCCCAACGGCACGCCATTGGTCACGGTCTGGTTCAAGGGCGTGGTGATCACGGTGGACGCGCCGGACACCGCGTGAACCCCACCCAGCGTCGCGGCGGCGACCGCACCCCAGCGGAACATGATGGTAACGAAATTCGTCGCCGTCTGCGTGGCTGGCAACGCGACTCGAACAATGGGGAGGCATTGCAGGACGGCGGCCAACGCGAGCGCCGGAATCCGGAGGGCAAACAGGAAACGGGAATACATACGATCAGTGGATGTGAGGTTGATTATCTAATCGTCCCGGCGGCGGCGGCGGCCGTCGCGGGTTTCTCGGGGCGCAGCACAATGAAAGTGGGCAGACCCAGGACACCGAACTCATCGAGCACAGGTTTCACCGCGGCATCCTCGAGCCGTTCCGCCTGGAAGCGGACGACGTGAAAATCCTCGAGCCGGTCACGCACGGACGGCTCGCGCAAGGTGGCGTGTTCCATGGCCGAACAGTTCTTGCACCAGCTCGCCCAGAAATCCACGAGCACGGGCTTGCCAGACTCGCTTGAAGCCGCCAGCGCGGCGCGCAACTCCGCTACGTTGTGATTCGCTTCGCGCGCGCGCACCGCCAGGCTGCCGCCGGTGTGAATGAGACTCCAACCGAGCCAACCATACCAGGCGGCGAAGGCGAAGATGGCCACACCAAACGCATATTTCACCCGCGTCATCCACGCACCCGGCTTCGGCAAGAACGAGAGTCCTCCGGCGGCAACCGGCCACGGCAAGGCCATGCCCACGCCGAGCACGAAAGGAAACAGCAAGCCGAGCACATTGCCCTGTTGATAACTCGTGGCCGCCAGCAACAATACTGAGATCACCACCGGGGCGACGCACGCTCCGGCGAGGAGCGCGGACAATGATCCCATGGCGATGGCGCCCAGGAATGCCGCGTTGCCGGTCTTCACCCCGCCCCCGCCGCTTCGCTGGAATCGGGACAGGTCAATCGCGAATTTGTCGAACATGGCCAGTCCCAGCACAACGAACACAGCGGCGACCGCGAAGTTGAACCACGGTGAGGAGTTCAGCGTGCCAAATTTGCTGCCAGTGAGCACCACGACAAGTCCCAGTCCACCATAGGCCAGGGCCATGCCCAAGCCGTACGCACCGCCGAGGGCCACTCCGCGCCGCCGGTTGCCGCCGTGGGCGCCCGCGCCAAGGATGGCGAGGTTGATGGGAATCATCGGCAGGATACAGGGAGTGAGGTTCAAGGCGAGGCCGCCGAGGAGTATCAGTCCAATAGTCATCAGCGCGCCCATTCCGGCAAAAACCGAGCCGTTGGCCGCGCTGCCGCCTTCATTGCTCTGGCTGAGAAACGAGAGAAACTCCTCTTTGTCCATGAAACCTGAAGCGCGGTGGGCGACTTGAAAACCCGCAGCAAGCGAAGCCGTTCCCGGCAGCGCGTCGGTTCCTGGTCGAGGTTCATCCAGCGACGCAATGGATTGGTCAGGGCGGACGACCCATTGCCGCGCCTCGGGGAAATAACATTCCGCGTCATTGCAGCCTTGAAGGTGAACCGTGAACTCCACTTCGCCGTCCGTTGAAGCCAGCAGGACGGAGGCGGTGAAATCCTTTTGATACATTCCTCGTGCCTTGCCGCTGTGCTTGTCCATTACTGTCACCGGCTCGGGCAGCGTCAATCCGGCTGGTTGACCGGCGAACTCCACAGACAACCTGTCAGCGTAGAGATGGTGCTGCGGGGGAACGTGAAAGTTGAGCGCCAGTTCACGCTGGCCGTGAGCAACGCGAACTTCCGGGGTGATGGTGACGGGGCTGCGTTCCTGGGCATTGACCGAAGTGGCCGCCAGCAACAACCCGAGGGCCGTGACGAATAACGCGGCAACCAGTCCTCGTGTCCTGGTAGGGCGCGTCACTCCGTGCGCGCCGCAGTCCGCCGACAAGGTCTGGAATGGCGCGCACGGAGTGACGCGCCCTACCCACGCGACCGGCAAGGGCAAACGGTTAGCCCATTGGGAAATCGGCGATCCAGCAAGTTGAGAAACCCGCGCTACGGCGAAAACAATCATAGCGGAACTCCTTTCATTTCAATTACAGCCGCAGCCGCCACCGCCCACGCCGCGTCCGCCAGAGGCGGCCTCGCGTGAGAAGTACATGTGCTCGGCCATCATGGTGCCGACCGGGTTGTAATCGGCCCGCATCACCGGATCGGCGAGCGCGCCGCGCTCCCAGGGGCTGACGTGCTTGCAGCCGGAAGACAGACCGACGGCGGCGAAGAGCAAGAGGCAGAGGAATGGCCGTTTTTTCATGGCAGAGCGGGTGGATGTTTACTTGAGGAGTGACTCGATTTCCTCGGAGTATTTTTTCTTCGTCTCCTCGCCCTTGAATCCGCGATGCGCGGAACGGACCTTGCCGTCTTTATCCAGGAGGAAGGAACTGGGCATGGTGGGAATCTTCACTTCGCCGACCAGCTTGTTGGCGGGATCGCGAAGGATCACGAAGCTGGAGGGATACTTCTTCAGAAACTCGTCCATGTCCGCCTGCTTCTTGTCGAGATTGATGGCCACGACAACGAGACCCTGGGCGGCGTATTTCTTGTGCAACTCCTCCATCGCGGGAAACGAGTCCTTGCACGGGCCGCACCACGACGCGAAAAAGTCAATGAGCACGACCTTGCCCTTGAGGTCTGGCAGCTTGCCTTCCAATCCGTAGGCGGCCAGATCGGGAAACTTGTCGCCTTCCTTTAACGGCCCGGCGGTGACGAGGTTGAAGCCAGTGAAGAGCGCCACAAGGGCGCTGACGAATTTGATTTTATTGTACGAGGTGTTCATAGAAACGAGGAGTTATGCGGTTGCCGTGTTGGGTGAGCAATGCGCCCGAGGCGCCGGGAAAACTGTTGATCAGGTGATAACCCTCCTGCGGGCCCAGGATGAAGGCGGTGGTGGAGAGAATTCCGGCATGGGTGCAGTTCGGCGCCACGACGTTTACCGCGAGACATTCGTTCTCCACCGGATACCCCGTGCGGGGGTCAATGATGTGCCCGTAGCGCCGGCCATTGTGCTGGAAGTGACGGAGATAGTCGCCCGAACTGGCGACCGCGTGATCCTGCACCGCCACGCTTGCCCAACACGAGCCGGGACTGGCCGGGTTTTCCAGCCCCACGTGCCAGGCGGGGCGCCCAGGTGGTTTGCCGTGAACACGGATGTCCTGGCCGAAATCCACCAGCACATTGTCAACACGATGCTGCAACGCGATGGCGAGTGCGCAATCCACGGCGTATTCCTTGCCGATACCGCCGAGGTCAAGGGCCATGCCCGGCTGCGGCAGGAAAATTCCGCCCGTCCGGCGCTGGACCTTATTCCAACCGACGAGTTCGCGGGCCGCGGCGATGGCGGCATCCGACGGGATCGCGGGCGGTTGTTGCTTCCAGTTCCAGAGCTTGATGAGCGGCAATGCGGTGGGATCAAAGGCGCCTCGCGTCAGGAACACCATTTCCGCGCAGAGGGCGAACATGCGGTCGGCGTCAGCATCCGTCTCCACCCAGTGCTGGCCGGCGGCGGCGTTGATGCGGCTGATGAGACTGCCCTCAAGAAAGCGCGAATACTTGGCCTCGAACGCCGCGACCCAATTGAGCAAATCATCCAGAAACGCGTTGGCCGCCGCGCGCGAAGGTTCGACGAACATCACGCGGCAACGCGTCCCCATCGCGTGGAACGTGAGCACCGTCAGACCGTTCTCTTCGCGGATCACTGCCGAATGGCGCACGCGATCACGCACTCCCGCGTGTTGGTTCAGTACCATATCGTCAGTCCTCCCGTGATTACATGCGCCGAAGGATATTGATCGGCGGCAGTCACGCTGTCGGTTCCCTTCATTACGTAACGCTTGTAAGCCAGTTCGAGAGACACATTCTCATGTACGTGCGCGCTGACCGATACGCCGTACGTGAAGGTGTTCAGCGCCGAGAGCCGGTAGTCGGCTGAGTAATGGCGGGGTGTCGGGAACGAATCCGGATCCGTCGGGTCGCCCGGGAAATGTGTCCCGTAGAAATCCGCCGCGGTCTGCGTGTGAAAACGGAACAAAGGAGAAACAATGATGCGCTTGGCGAGCTTCTGATTCCATTGCAGCGAAACCGTGTTGGCAATCACGCCAAAGTCGTCGTGATGGAACCGATAGGTTGCTTCGAGAGCGCCTTTCACCGGTTCGAAGTAATGCTGCGCCGAAAGAAAGAGCACCTGCCGGAACTTCTGATCGGGCCGGTTCTCCGGAAAGACCGTGTACGGAAACGGCTCACTGGGGTCTGGTCCCGGAAAATAGGGAAAATCGTCGAAGAGCACCCGTTTGTAGGGATCGGCGAGGTATCCCTCTGAGTAACCCAGCGTGACGTTCGCGGCCACGAGGGTGTGTTGATCCAGCAACTGGCTGATCCCCAGCAGCGCGTCCGTGCTGTTCTTGTCCTGCGCTTTAGTAATAGCCGTGCCGAGGTTGGGTAACACCCGGTCGAACGCATGACTGATCCCCCACGTGAGCGTGGTGTTCTTCTCGTTCAACTCGATTGCGTGATTCAGCGAAACGCCGATGGATTCGTAATCGCTCTCCGCGCTGTAGGCGGCCTGCGGCGTGAGGCTGTGATTGGCGAACTTGAAAGTCGGCTCAATGAATCCCGCCCGGCGAATGTCGTCAATTGTCGCCTTGGCCACGCGGGATTGGCCGGGCAGTGGTGGTGCGCCTGTTGGTGTCGCCCCGGAAATGGCATCGTGCAGGAAGTTGCCCTTGACCGTCAGCCACGGCTTCAACTCATTGGCGAAATAGAAGCCATGGGTCTGGATGTGGATGCGTCCCGCGTCTTCCGCGTAATCTTCGTAACGATAGTCCGCGCGGTTCTCGGCGCGTGTCCGACCAGGCAATGCAAACCACACGAGCCATGCGGAAAGCACGAACGCCCTAAGTCGAGGACCGCGAGCAAAGGTCCTCCCAGATACAATCAATGTCATCGGCATCTCCTTGTCGAACTACTCACTTGGCAACGCCGGCATTTAGCAGCAGCAGTGCCAGAGGAGAGGGGAAGGCCAAAAGTCAGAAGCACCGGAGCAAACCAGCCAGCTTCGGAGGCAAACCCTCTGATCCACTGTCACAATTCAAAAACGTTGCCGGACAAAGCCGGCGACAAACCGGGACAAAGATAAGCAAAGTTTTATTTTCGGAATTCAGTGGACCGCAGAAGCCGAACCGGAATGGTTACCCACGCAGGCAAAACGACTCAGCACAATTCCCTGCAACAGAACCCAAAACCGCGAACCGTGTGGAGCAAGGGAGGAAGATGTTTGCCGCCGAGTTTGCGGCGCAAGTTCCTCACATAAACATTGACCACGTTCGTGTGCGAATGGAGACGCTGCCGCCACACTTGTTCGAGGATCGCCGCCTTGCTCACCGGTCGCGGTGAGGCACTCATCAACAGTTCCAAGAGAGCAAATTCGCAACGAGTCAGGGCAACCCGATGGCCCGCGCGGCGGGCTTGGTGTCGCATCAAGTCCAGTTCCAAATCGGCGACGCGAAGGGTCTGGGCGGATCGCAGCGGCGGACGACGCAACAGGGCCCGCAGCCGCGCCAGCAGTTCCGGTCTGGAAATGGGGCCGGTGAGGCAATCGTCAGCGCCCGCGTCCAGCCCTCGCACCCGGTCGTCCACGCCTCCTCGATCCGCCAGAAGCAAGACCGGCGCGACGATGCCGGCGCGGCGGAGTTGCCGCACCACCGTGAGGCCCGCCGTGGAGGGCATGGGCGAGTCCACCAGGATCGCGTCGTACGGTTTGAGTTTGGCCAGGCGGAGGACCGCTGCCGCCTCAGTCGCGATGTCAACTTGGAATTCCTTGAGGAGCGCGGCGGCATGCCCCGAGCCGGCAACCTCCGGTTCCGCTTCCGCCACCAGCAGTCGCGGCTGCAAGATTCCTCCTGGGTCATTCATGAGCGTAGGATCCATCTGGCACCGGGGGCGACTGTGGCAGAAGCAGATGAAAAGAGTGTGACTCAGGACGTTAAAGTACTTTTAGAAACCGGCGGCGGGAGCTTTCGATTCAAAGCAAAGCCACGGCGGGGGCAGGCCACGATCTGTGGCAGCTAAATCCCCGGGTCGTGGGCGTTGGAGATTCCCGACGTGCTGGCCGGGGGTTCTGCAACGCCCTGTGCCACGGGGAAGGAGAGTTGCACGGCGTAGCAACGGCGTCCATTGCGGCGCCGGCACTTGATGTTGGGCGCCAGGCTCAGGAGTGTGTCCACCACCCGCAATCCGAGGCCCAGGGTTTCCGCCCGTGTGGAGTTGGGCGCGTGTCGGCGGTTGGCAACCGACAGGACGTGCGCGGCGTTGGTCGTTCGCAATTTCACGCGAATTTCACCCCGACCATGTTTGAGGGCGTTGGCAAAGAAGCTATGCACGATCTGCCGGATATATTTGGCGTCGGCCACAACGAAGGCGGGCGGGTAGGGAACAAGATTCATGGCGCGACCTTCCTCGCGCGCCAACAAAGCAAAGTCCTCGGCCATTTCGGTCACGAGCCGGGCCAGGTCGAATCTCCGCGGTTGCAGGACCAGGCGGCCTTGTTCGGCCTTGGCAATGAGGAGCGACTGGTCCACCACGTGGGTCAATTGATGCAATTCCGCCTGCCACTCCTCGCTGATGTCGGGCGGGATGCGCCCGCCGGCCTGCTCCACCTTGAGGCGGAGAATGGCCAGCGGCGTGCGGAGTTCGTGCGCCACCTTTGCCGCGTATTCGCTCATGTCGCTGAACGAATGTTCCAACCGCGCGAGCAGGTCGTTGATGTGACGGACGAGGTCGCGGAATTCGCGGTCCACCTCCGGCAGGTGGATGCGTTGAGAAAGCTGCGGGGCGCGGATGGACTGCAATTGCTGGTTCACCATCGCGATCGGCTTCACGGATTTGCTCGCCAGCCAGTAGCCCATCAGCAGCGTCGCCAGCGCTAAAGGAATTCCGTAAGCCAGCGACGTCTCCATCAACTCGCCCATCACGTCCCGGACTTCCGCTTCGGAATAACTGCCGTGAAGCTTCCAGTCGGGATGCTCGGGATAATTGCGCTGCCAGGTTTTTTGGTGCAATTCCTCCTCCAACAGCCGGTAGGTGAAGGCGACGAACACCACCAGCACCAGCACGAGGCCCGAGGCAAACCACACGGTCAACCGTGCGCGCAACGATTTCACTCACCCTCCTCGCGCAACGCGAAGCCTACGCCGCGGATCGTGTGCAGCAAAGTCGGCCAGCCGGGCCGGTCAATTTTGTTGCGCAGCAGTTTGATATAGACGTTCACCACGTTGGTCTGCGAATCGAAATGCTGATCCCAAACGTGTTCGACAATCGCCGTCTTGCTCACCGGGCGCGGCGACGCGCTCATCAGGAATTCGAGCAACGCGAATTCGCGCCGGGTCAGTTCGATGCGTTCCCCGCGGCGGGTGGCGTGATGGGCCAACAGATCGAGTTCCAGGTCCGCCACGCGCAGGAGGTTGTTCGCCTGGGGACGTTGGCGGCGCAACAACGCCCGCAAGCGCGCCAGCAATTCGGCCATGGAAAAGGGCTTGGTGAGATAGTCGTCTCCGCCGGCATCCAGTCCGCGCACGCGATCTTCCACCTCGGCCCGCGAGGTCAGGAACAGTACTGGAGTGGTGATTTGCTTGCGGCGGAGGTGGCGCACCACCGTGAAACCGTCCTTGGTGGGCATCATCACGTCGAGCACCAGCACATCGTACGGATGGAGTTGCGCCAGCCAGAGCGCTTCGTCCCCGTCGGCGGCCACGTCCACGGCGTAACCCTCCGCCACCAAACCCTGGCGGATGTGCTCCGCCACTTTGGTCACGTCTTCAGCCAGCAACACACGCATGACGACGCCATAGTTACTCCGCGCGTGCTGGTTGGAAAGATTGGTTTTTGGTTTTTGGCAAGGCCCCGCGCTACCCGGCGCTTTACAGAATTCCCACTCGCGATAGCGCCACATTCCCTTCGGCAAACCGGCAGGCCCTCGGAAGCGTCGGCACAGGTCCAGAACCGCCCGTTGGAAACCAGCGCGACGAGTGGTTCCGCCGGGACGCCAAGGCATCACCTTGTGGTGTCGGATTCCAGGGTGAATTGCTTTGCCCTTCCATGGCGACGAAACTAACCTGCGCCTCGGTTTGTCCGGTGGTGTAATGGTAGCACAAGGGTCTTTGGAGCCCTTTGTCATGGTTCAAATCCATGCCGGACAGCCAACTCTTCGACCCTCGTCCTGACTTTCAAACACGTTTTGCCAGCGTTTCGTCCATGTCGTAAAACAAAGACCGCCGCCAGCACGAAGCTGACGGCGGTTGAGGAGTGCGGTTCTACTCTACTTGGCCAGGATTCGGTAGAATCGCTGGTTCACACTTGTAACGTTGTCCACGTAGGCAGCGGTGCTTCCGTCGGCGGTGACTTCACCGCCCAGATTCTGCCAGACGCCGGTCACGGTTTCGGCGTACTGCACCTGATATTTCGCGCCGTTCTGCGCCTCCCATTCCAGCGTGATGGTGCCGTCGCCGGGCGTCACACTGAGAATGTTGAAGGTGGTGGCCGGCGGGACGTAGCTCGTATCAATCACGAACGCCATGACACCGTTGTTTTCGTTGAGCGCGAACAGATAAGTATTGCCGCCGAAATCCAGTTCGCCGTTCGCTTCGATGCTGGCGTTGTAGGTCGGGAACAACTCCTGATCGCGCAACTGCGGTCCAGCTTCGAGATCGGCCACGCTATAGAGTTGAATGTTCTTCTGGGCCTCATTCGCGGCGCCGGCGAGGAACTTCAACGTGTCGTTGTAATCTATCGTGGTGATCGTGCTCGGGAACGAGTCCGCGTCATAGGACTTCAGAATCGTGCCCGTGCCGGCGGCCAGATTGTATTCCACCAGATAGAGTTGGCCCAACCAAGTCTTTGCCCAGAAGGTGTTGCCGGGGCCGAAGCAGATTCCCAGGCGGGAGAAACCGGCGGGCGCGGCTGCCACCACGATTTCATTCGCGGTGAAATTGACCCCGTCGGTGGTGGTCAGGATCGAGACGATATTGCTGGTGGCGTTCCAGGCGCCCATGCCGAGCAGGACCTCGGTATTCACGCCTGAGCCGCGCACGTCCAGGGTGTAGCCGCAGCCGCGATCCGGCCAGTTGACCGGCGCGGGGTCGCCCATGAAAGCCACGGTGGCAACCGTCGTGGGCGCGTCATCCGCCCAACGATAGAGCATGAACGGATTGCTGGCCGCCGTGGTGGTCAGATTGCCGGCATAAACGACGCCGTCGTCTGCCACGTCAATCTTGTGCAACGCCTTGGAACCGCCACCGACGATGCTTACGTCGAGGTAGTGTTTGTCAGCACCGGTGAGCGCATCCAAAACGGCAACGGTGGGGCCACCCGCCAAGCTTACAATGAGTAGATTCGAGTTCGCCGGATTAAAGGCCATGCCGTACTGCAGGTAACCGGTGGTCAGGTAAGGCCGGCTGTCGGCGGTCAACGACCAGATGTTGGTCATCTGCGCCGTGGTGAAGGATTCAATTACTGTCAGCCTCGCCGGCGCGCTGTCGCGGTAGCCGCCGGAATTGGAGACACGGACGGTGTAATCACCAGCCTGACTGACTTGAATGTTGGTGAGCACCAAGGTTGACTCGATGGCATCAGCGATGATCTCGCCTTCAAAGTACCACTGGTAAGTCATCGGCGTGACGCTTTCCGCAATCACGTTGAGCGTCGGGCTGGTGCCGCTGTACCACGTGCCCCCCACCGGATGCGAGGTGATGATCGGCAAACTGTCCACCCCGTCGTTGATGCGAAACGCTTTGAGGCCGTTGTTGACGCCAAGTGCAACGAGATAACCCGCGCCGAAGCTCACATTGCCTTGGAACTCGATGTCCGCGTTGTAGGATTGAAACAACTCCTGATCCACCCACAGCGGGCCGGCATCCAGATCCGTCACGTCATAGACCGGCACACTCACGGGCGTGGGCGGACTGCCGTTTTGCAGGCCCGCAAGCAAGCCGGAAGCCGGGTCGTAATCAATCCCAGTGATCGAAGCCGGAACGCTGCGGGAACCAGTGGTCGGGTAATTCTTGCGGACGAAGCCGGTACCGCTCGCCAGATCGAATTCAACGAGGATCAAGTTGCCAACCGATTTGGCCCAGAAGGTATTTACTCCCGGTCCCCACGCCACACCCAGCCGCGCGAATTTGTTCGGCGCGTCAGAAACCGTAATCGCCGTCGAGGTAAAGACGCCGCTGGAGTCTGTCTGCAGGATCGCCACCGTTTTGCTGTCCTGATTCCAACTGCCGGAGCCGAGCAGGATTTGTGTGTTGGCTCCGGCGCCGCGCACGGCCATCGTGCCGCCCCAAACCACGTTGGGCGAGGTGTGTCCGTTGCCCGGATCACCGCTGAACAGCCCGCGTCCGGCCAGTGCCGGCACGGAACCGTCATCGGAGAGACCGTCAATCCGGAATGGGTCGGCCACCGTGTCCGTGCTCAGATTGCAGATGTATATCACGCCGTCATCCGCGACCCCCACCTTGTTGTAGCCCCTGCTGGGAATCGGAAGCAGTCCGGAGTAATCAATGTAGTGTTTCTCCGCGCCGGTGAACGGGTCCAGCACCACCAGCATGTTGGTGGGATTCTGGCGCGTGAGCACGAGCACGTTGGTGGTGAGCGGATTGATCGCCACACCATACTCCTTGTATCCGGAGGTCAGGTAGGGCCGCGTGTTGGGCGCGATGTTCCAGAGGTTCTCCACCTGCATGGAGGCGTTGCCCGGGGCCACTGTGAGTTGCGCATTGCCACTGGTAACCGTTCCACTTGAATTGCTGACCACGACACTGTATGCGCCTTGACTGGCGAAGCTGATATTGGAAATCGTCAGGCTGGGCGCAGTCGCTCCCGCAATGTCTTCACCGTCCAGCCGCCATTGAAAGTTAAACGGCGGAGTGCCGCCGACGCCAACCGTGATCGTGTAATACTCCGCCCCCTCCCACACCGTGACATTGGCGGGTTGGGTCGCAATCGTTGGGGGCAAATAGACTTCATGTAACGTGTAAGCCAGAATCCCATTATTCGATTCCAAGGCAAAGAGCTTGTTGTCCCGCAGGGTGGCGGCGCCTGTGACGTTTCCGTTGGCGTTGGTTGGATTCGCCGGAAACACCTTCGTCACATCCTGCTGCACGGGTGTGGCCGGATTGGAAATGTCATACATCCGGAGCAGGTGGCCAGCCGTAGCCGTCGCGCCGGCTTCCACGATGGCCAGCAAATTACGGCTCACATCCAAGCCCAGCGGGGCGCCAGGAATTCCAGCGACGGTGGTGGTTAAGGAAGCGGTCCCGGCCGCTTGATTGAGGCTAAACTGCTTCAAGTTGCCACTGGCCTGCTTGGCCCAGTAAGTGTCGCCCGCACCCCAAGCCAGACCCCAGCGCGTGTCGGCCGCAGCGCCGTCGGTGACAATCTTGGTGGCGGTGAAAGTCACGCCGTCCGTGGTGGTGAGCAAACCGACATTCTTGTCGAGCGTGCCCAGCAGAATCTGCGTATTGGCGCCCGTGCCGCGCAGGGCAAGTGAATCTCCGAAGCGGCGATTGTTGGCGACCTCATCCGCTTCCGAGGGATCGCCGGCGTAAGCCAGCACCGGCTGCGCCGTTTCATCCGCCCAGCGATACAGCCGGAACGGGCCGTTGCCGCCGGTGGTGTCCGTGGTCAGATTGCCCACATAGATCACGCCATCGTCGGTAATGCCGATCATGTTGACGGCGAAATTGCCGCCCGTGACGATGCCGGCGTCAAACGGCAGCGTGCCGAGGACGGCACCGGTGGTGCCGTCAATGATATGCACCGCCGGTGATCCCGTGCGACTCGACACCAGCAAATGCCCGGTGACGGGGTTGTAGGCAAGGCCACGTGTGTTGTGGTCATTGGCCATGAACGCGGCTTCACCGACCGCGATGCTCCAGAGATTGCTCAGAGCGTAAGATTGGGCGCGCGCGGATGGTAGGACGAGCAATCCCAACAGCACCAGCAACGCAGCCAGAAGTTGAGGCAGGGGATTTCGACGCAGGGTGTCAGGGAATTTTGTTTCGGAAGGCATTTTCATAATTTCGGTCGTGATGTGATCGCCAGATTTGTTACCGCTACCACCTTGCGGGGCGGACGCGAGTACGTCCATGACGCATTCGCGTCAGCGGAAACCGCTTGCCTCCGTTTAACCCCGGAGGATCATGGTAATTGAGATGAGAAAAACTCTGATCACATTGCGCGGTGAGGCCCGACGGCAAGACCGACTGGAGGGTAGCCGCGGCTTCACGTTGATTGAACTCCTGGTGGTCATTGCCATCATCGCGATTCTTGCAGCCATGTTGCTGCCAGCGTTGAGCAAGGCCAAGAGCCGGGCGCAGACCATCAGTTGCCTGAACAACGCGAAGCAGTTGCAGGTGGCCTTCGAGATGTACGCCACCGACAATGGCAACAACATGATGGATAATTCCGTGGCCGGCGTCGCCAGTCCCGGAGACAAGGCCTGGATTAAAGGCAACGCGCAGGAATACACCGTGGGTTATGAGAATCACCCAAAGGAAGGGGTGCTCTTTCCCTACAACACCTCGCTGGCCATCTACCAGTGCCCCAGCAGCCGGGCGTTTCTCAGAGGCTTGGGTTGGGGCGACGGGGCGCGTATTCTCCACAATCGCAGTTACGCGGTATCGGTCTGGCTGGGCAGCAACCTGGACGTCGGCACTCCCAGCTTGGGTACGTTGATCGCCAAGAAATACACCAGTGTCCGGAATCCCTCGCAAACCTCCGTCTTCATCGAAGAAAATCAGATCAGCATTGACAACGGGGCCATCGGCTTCAACCGCGTCGGCATTGGGCAGGTCTGGAATCTGCCCGCTGCCCGCCACAACAATGGCTGCACTTTTTCCTTCATGGATGGCCACGCGGAAGTGTTTCGCTGGAAGGGCACCCGCCTGCCGGGATTGAACGCCCAATACTCCGCCGACGATACCCGCACCCAGCGCACCTCCGCCGGCGTTAACCCGCTGCACAGTCTGCCGTGGGATGCCAACGACGTGGATTACATCCGCCTGGCGGAAACGGCGCCAAACCTGTAGGCGCAGTTTGGTAGCCGGGATGCGACCAACGCGACCTTCAGACGCCCGCCCGCCAGCGATGGCATAAGCTCGCGGCCCGTTGGCGCAAAGGCAACGCGGGGCGTTGGGACGAGCAAGTGGTGAAGTTGAATCCAGCTTTGTGACACTGGTGGCCGCTCCCCAGACAGCCAGCCTATCCCTCCTGCCCCTCCACTTGCGCAACTCACTGTCGCGGCTTGCGGCAGGTCACCCGCACGCTGGTACATCCGGTGCTTTTACCCGCGTATGCTCGGAGCTTGGTCAAAACGCTCGATCGCTGTCACCGTGATCCGGAGGTGGCGGACGAACAAGCTGTCCTGGCTTCCGGGGCATGGTGGGCAGCTACGTTTCAGGAAGACCTTCGGCAGCCTGGCGTTGGGACTGTTCCTGGCCCATGCAACATTCCTGGCCCAGGGCGACGAAGCCTTCACCACAGTGCCAGTCGTTGGTTACGATCTTCACGAAGCCCGCCAGACCTCCTCGACAGTAACTGATTTCTTTGGCCGCGTCAGTCTGGCCGCCACCTGGGGAGAGGCGAACTCGTTGCGGTCAGCCCGACATCTCCTGCGCCAACCGGGTGCAGGCCCGAGGTTGAGCCGCTACTTGGAGTTTCCCACTGTGAAGCCGGAAGACTTCCGGCTGCCAGACGAAAGCCCCGCCGCCAGTACCGGCGCCGTGGTTTTGGGCAAGTTACAGGCCGGCTACGGCAAACTCTTCGACCCGGACTCCATCCTTACGCGCGGACGCAATGGAACGGTGTGGGAAGATCACAGCTTTTTCTTTGTGAAGACCTGTTTCAGTTTCTGAATTCTGCGGTTCCTCCCGCACGCGCTCTGCTGGAAACGGCAGGGCGCATTTTTTTGTTACCCGGGCGATCCGGCGTTGAGGGAAAAATCAAGGCACGTGCCTGGGCCCATTCGCCGTTGCCGGCGTAAAGTCCTTCAAATCCAGACTCCCTTCGCTGTTGCTCCGCATCCGGGAAGACTTGTCCCCACCGTGGAACTCGCTCCGGATGCGATATTCAAACCTCCGCGATTCGATCATCGTCTTGAAGCACGTTGCCAGTACCGGATGGTTCAACTGCCGAGAGGCCTCGTTAGGACGGTTGCCGCAGCGGCATAACTTAATGACTCTTTCGCAACACGCTGTCCCGCTGAGCCCAGTCGGGATTAGCGTTGGGATGATCCAGATTGTAATTCAATCCCCGGCTCTCCGGTCGCGCGGCGGCGCAACGCACGATCAACTCGGCCACCGTGGCAATGTTGCGCAACTCCAGCAAATCGCTCGTCACAGTGAAATTCCAGTAATACTCGTGAATCTCCTCCTGTAGGTTGGCGATGCGTTTCAACGCACGCGCCAGCCGTTTGTCGGTACGCACTATGCCAACGTAATCCCACATGCAACGGCGGATTTCGTCCCAGTTGTGCGACACCACGACCATTTCGTCGGGATTGTGGGCGCTCCCAGATTGCCACGCGGGAATCTTGAATTCTTTGGGTGAAGAGCCATCAGCCGACACCTTCCGGGCGGCGCGATGGGCGCACACCAATGCTTCAAGGAGGGAATTGCTGGCCAGCCGATTCGCGCCATGCAATCCCGTGCAAGCCACCTCGCCCACGGCATACAGCCCGGCGATGTCCGTTTCGCCGTCCAGATTCGTCAGCACGCCGCCGCACTGATAATGGGCCGCCGGCACCACCGGAATAGCCTCTTTAGTCATGTCTATGCCGTAGCGCAGGCAGGTTTGATAAATGTTCGGAAAACGCTCGATGAGGAATCGCGCTGGCTTGTGCGTGATGTCCAGGCAGACATGATCCGCTCCGCTCTTCTTCATTTCACTGTCAATGGCCCGGGCCACGATGTCGCGCGGGGCGAGCGATTTCAGCGGATGGTGCGCCTCCATGAATTCCCCTCCGTCAATGGTCTTGAGCACGCCACCTTCACCGCGCACCGCTTCGCTGATGAGAAACGACTTCGCCTTGGGATGATAAAGACAGGTTGGATGGAATTGGACGAACTCCATGTTCGCCACGGCGGCGCCCGCGCGATACGCCATCGCCACGCCGTCGCCCGTCGCGATGTCGGGATTCGTCGTGTACAGATAAACCTTTCCGCAACCGCCCGTGGCCAGCAGGGTGTGGCGCGCGGCAAAGGTGGAAACCGCGCCGGTTTCCTTGTCCAGCACATAGGCGCCGAGACAGCGATGCTCGCCCACGTAACCGAGCTTCTGGCTCGTGATCAGGTCAATGGCCAGATGATTCTCGAAAATCTCGATGTTCGGCTGCTGCGCCACTGCGTGGAGCAACGCCCGCTCGATCTCCCGGCCCGTCACATCTTTCGCATGCAGGATACGGCGTTTGGAATGCCCCCCCTCGCGGCCCAGGTCCAATTCCCGCGCCCCGTGCGAAAGGGGGATTTCACGCTCCGAGAATTGCATCCCCAGTTCGATCAACTCGGCGATCCGTGCCGGTCCTTCCTCCACAATTGTGCGCACGGCGCTCTCCTTGCACAAGCCGGCGCCCGCTTCGAGCGTGTCGCGCACGTGCAGTTCAAAGGAATCCTCCTTGCTGGTCACCGCCGCAATCCCGCCCTGCGCGTAGTTGGTGTTGGATTCCGCGCGATCCTTCTTGGTGACAATGGCCACGCGCCCGCGCGGCGCGACCTTCAGGGCAAACGACAGACCCGCGATGCCACTGCCGAGAACGAGGAAGTCGAATTGTTTCATCCGCAATCTCCCTACAACTGCGTGTTATCTATCAACCGCGTCTTGCCCACAAACACCGCCAGGGCCATTTGCGTGCCGCGCTGAACCTTCGTGACCGGCAGCAGCGTTTCCGGGTCGAAAAACTCCACGTAATCCAAGCGCGCATCGGGGCAGCTTTTGATGAGTTGCGTGATTTGTGCTTTCACACGGTTGGCCGGGGCAGTTTGCCCAGCGGTGGCCGCCAACTTGCGCGCCAGTTGGAGAGAGCGCCACAAAACCGTCGCCTGTGGGCGCAGTTCGCCGGTGAGATACTTATTGCGTGAACTCATCGCCACGCCATCCGGCTCACGCACTGTGGGCGCAACGACGATCTTCACCGGGAAGTTTAAGTCCCGCACCATGCGTTTCACCACGGCCGCCTGCTGAAAATCCTTCGCGCCAAAAACCGCCACGTCCGGCAACACCAGGTTGAACAGCTTGGCCACCACCGTCGTTACGCCACGAAAGTGCGTGGGTCGCGAGGCGCCTTCCATTCCTTGCGACAGTTTTTCTTCGAGGACATAGGTGCTAAAAGATTTCGGATTTCGGATTTCGGATTTCGGATTTCCTCCCGGATACATGTCCGCGTCGCCAGGCACGAATACGACGTCCACCCCTTCCGCACGACAAAGTCTCAAGTCCCCCTTCAAGTCGCGCGGGTAGCGGGACAAATCCTCCTTCGGACCGAACTGCGTCGGGTTCACGTAAATACTCACGACCAGTTTGCCGGCCGGGCCAACCCGCCGCCGTGCGGCGCGCACCAAACTCAGGTGGCCTTGGTGCAGGTAACCCATCGTGGGCACCAACCCCACACGCGCACCGCGTCGCCGCCATTGCCGGGCCAGGCGCTGCATCGCCGCAGGTGAAGTCACGATTCTCATGGCAGGAAATTGAGCGAGCCAAGTCGGGCAATCAATCGGAAACATCACTCCTGCAACCAGCGTCGGAGCGCAATAATGCAAAACGCCGCGCCCGTTTCCGGACGCGGCGGCGATGCGAAGAAAAGGTCAGCGCCGGAATTCCAACGGCGAACTCTGCGGCATCTCGTGAGCGCACGGTTGATTGGTAGGCGCGTCCGCCGCGCGGTCATTCGGGGCGACAATCTGGTTGGCCAACATCCACGCCTCGACCTCCTCACCGCTGATGTCTGGCAACATGTGGCCGTTGATTTCCACACAGGGACTCAGCATCTGGCCGCTTTTCTCGATCATTTCCTGGCGTTGCGCCGGATCGTTGATGATGTCGCGGTCTTCGTAGGGCAGGTCGTATTTTTTCAGCACGGCGCGCACGCCGTTGCTCCAGCCGCAGGTCGGTTTCAAATAAGCAATAATCTTCGGTTTGTTCATAACATTCGTGTTCGAGAGGGAGGTTGCCACAAAACCGGCGTTTGGCAATGCCGGATGCTCACCCTGGCGGGTCATCGTGCGACAAAGCCCGGCGTGCCGAGTTCAAAGAATTTGGATCTTCGTCAAATCTTCCTTCGGTTTGGGCCACTTGGGCTTCAGCTTCTCCAAGACGTCCACCACCGTGCGCGCCACGACGTAATCCCGGTACCATTTGCGGTCTGCCGGCACGATGTGCCACGGTGCCCACGCGGTGCTGCAACAGTTCAACGCATCTTCGTAGGCGCGCTGGAATTGCGGCCACTTCTTCCGCATCTCCAGGTCGGCGGATTCAAACTTCCAGTTCTTATGCGGATTTTCCAGGCGTGACTGGAGCCGCTCGGCCTGTTCGGTCTTACTGATGTGCAGGAAGAATTTCAGCAGGATGACGCGGTTGTCCGCCAAATGCTTTTCAAACACGTTGATCTGATCGTAGCGCGCCCGCCAGACGCGTTCAGGCTGGAGTTTCATCACGCGCACGATCAACACGTCCTCGTAATGCGAACGGTTGAACACCCCAATACTGCCGTAACGCGGCACCCGCTGGTGAATGCGCCAGAGAAAATCGTGCGCGCGTTCCTCGGCGGAGGGCGTTTTGAAATTCGCCGTTTCGACGCCGGCCGGGTTCACAAATTCCAGCACGCGCTTCACCGTGCCGTCCTTGCCGCTGCAATCCATGCCTTGCAACAGGATCAGCACCGCGTGTCGGGCATTGGCGTAGAGCAATTCCTGCAACTCGCCGATGCGCTGGCAGAACTTCGCGGTCTTTTCGCGGGCGGAATCCTTGTTCAATCCGCCGCTGAACGCCGGGTCAAAATCTCTGAGCCGCACGGGCGGAACCACTTTGAGGGGTTGTTTCATAAATGCCCGCAGCTTGACACGATCCGACCGGAATGAACACCCGTTTTTGCCAAAAACCGTGATGTCTGAGTTCTGCCCGACGCAAACGCTCCTCCCAGACTTCCAACCTGCTGGATTGCGGACCTCCAATCCGCGCGCCTTTGATAGCGCCAGCGCTTCCACGCATTCGGCCGGTTTGCCGCATGGAAATCGGCGATACTGCAACTTGGCAATCTGCTTCGCCAGATCATGTCCTCCACTGGTCCAGCTTCCGCGTTGAATCGGGCTCCGCAGTTTCACTCGCGCGGTTTCACCCTCGACTTGTCTGCCAAAGCCAGTAGCATTGCTTCATGCGCAAGCAATCTTCTCCATTGCGGGTTCGAAAATCTCTTTCAAACACTTCACTGACCCGGCGGCAATTCCTCAAACGGGCATCGCTGGCCGGCGCGGCTCTGGCAGCGCCTTGCCTGATTCCCGGTTCGGCGCTGGGTCTGAATGGCGCCGTGCCGCCCAGCGAACGCATCGTGTTTGGCGGCATCGGCATCGGTGGCCGCGGCACCGGCGTGCTGCGCTGGATGCTACCCGAGCGGGACGTGCATTTCGTGGCCGTGTGCGACGCCAAGCAAGCCGCGCGTGAAGCGGTGAAACGGGTGGCGGACAATCATTACGGCAACCAGGACTGCAAAACGTATCGCGACATCCGCGAGTTTCTGGCCCTGCGGACGGACATTGATGCCGTACTCATTGCCACCGGCGACCGCTGGCACGCGACGGCCTCCGTGTTGGCCATGCGCGCCGGCAAGGATGTCTATTCGGAAAAACCTTCCTCCATGACCATCGCCGAAGGCCAGGCAGTGGTGGCCACGGCGCGACGTTACGGACGTATTTACCAGACGGGCACGCAGCGATTGAGCGAGGAGAATTTTGTCTTCTGCATCGAGATGGCGCGGATGGGACGGCTGGGCAAGGTCCATACCACCTACGCGCACATCGCACCGTGGGATGCGGCCGAAATGCGGCACGACTGGCTGCCCGCCGAACCCGAACCACCCAAGGAGGAAGTGGATTGGGACCAATGGCTCGGCCCGTGTCCTTGGCGGCCCTACAATTCCACTTACGCCCGCGGCGGCTGGCGTGGTCATTACGATTTTCACACCAGTTGCATCGGTGAATGGGGTGCGCACACCTTCGCGCAGGCCCAGGCGGGCATTGACTCCCTGAACACGTCGGCCATCGAGTATCGTTACGTCAACAATCCCACCGGCGACGAAATGGTCACGGTGTTTCCCAACGGCGTGAAGATGATCCTCTCGCGCGGCGACAAATGGTGGCGCGGCTCGTGTGGCATGCGCTTCGACGGACCAGAAGGCTGGGTCGCCGCCGCAGACGGCTACTCCAAACCGGACGTTTCCTCGCCGGCCCTGCTGGCAGACTTCCGCAAGATCGTCGCCGATTACATGGCCCGCACCCAGCGCCCGATGAGCCATGTGCGGGATTTCTTCGATTGCGTCAAATCCCGCCGCCAACCGGTGGCCAACCCCGAAGTCATGCATCGTTCGATGTCCACCGTTCACGCGGCCAACATCTGCATGTGGCTCAAGCGCGATGTGAAGTTCGATCCGGTGAAGGAGGAATTCCTCAACGATGCCGAGGCAAACCGGTTGCGCTCGCGCGCCATGCGCGAGCCGTGGATTATATGAAACGGAGAACCACTTGCTGAGAAAGGGAAACACCATGTCAAACTCACGATTCAATCTCACGCTCGGTCTGCTGCTCGCTGGAGTCCTCGTTGCGGTTGGGCAACCCAGCCCGCTTGCAGAGCAACAAGAGGCCAAGCTGATCGCCATTTTGAAATCCGACGCCCCGCGCAAGGCCAAGGCGGATGCCTGTCGGGAACTCTCCCCCATCGCCACCGCCGCCTCGGTCCCGGTGTTGGCGGATTTGTTAAGCAACCCGGAACTCAATCACATGGCTCGGTACGCGCTCGAGACCATTCCCGGTCCGGCGGTGGATGACGCCCTCCGCGCCGCGCTTGGGAAACTGAATGGCCGCCCCCTGGTGGGCGTGATTGGGAGCCTCGGCGTGCGGCGGGATGCGCAAGCCGTGCCGCCATTGTCGGGCTTGCTGCGCAATGCCGATCCCGACGTGGCGCAGGCGGCCGCCCGGGCTTTGGGCAGCATCGGCAATTCGGCTGCCGCGAAAGCACTGAGCGAGGCTTTGGCGGATGTTTCCGCGGCCAATCAAGTTGCGTTCTGCGAAGGGCTGTTTCGCTGCGCCGAATCGCTGGCGGCCAGTGGTGAACACCAGCCAGCCATGGCGCTTTACGATCGGCTTCGCGGATTGTCTGCCGCGCCGCAGCAAGTCCGTGCTGGTGCGCTACGCGGCGCCGTGCTCACTCGGGGCAATGACGGCATCCCGCTGCTGGGCGAGGCGATTCGGAGTGACGACTATGTGTTGGTGGCCGCCGCCGCACTGACCGCAATGGAAATGCCCGGTGCATCCGTGACCCAAGCGCTGGTTGACGAACTCGGTCGCCATTCTGCCGACAAACAAATCCTGTTGCTCCAGACACTCGGCAGACGCGGGGATGTCGGCGCGCTGCCCGCCGTGATGGCCCTGGCGCGTGACGGTGCGAAGGCGGTTCGTCTGGCCGCCATTCGGGTTCTGCCGGAGATCGGTGGCGCGGCCGCCGTGCCCGCGCTGGCCGACTTGATCTTCAATGCGGACCCCCAAATTGCCGAAACCGCCAAGTCGAGTCTGGCGGGTTTTCCCGGAGCGGAAGCGGACTCCGCGATCCTCCAACTTCTCACGCGCGGAAGCAGCGCCCAACGGGTGGTGGCGATGGAAATCGTCTCGCGTCGGCGGATGAACGAGGCAATTCCCCAGTTGCGACAAGCGGCGAGTGATTCTGATGCCAATATCCGCACGGCCGCTCTGAAACGGTTGGGCGAACTGGCCGGCGTGGCGGAAATGCCCGCGTTGCTGGACCTGCTGGCAAAGTCCGTCAATCCCCAAGACCTCGCCGCCATCGAAGAAGCGCTCGGCGCGGTGTGCGCCCGCGCGGCCGACTCGGACGCTTCGGCCACGCAGTTGATTGCGCGATTGGCGACCGCCAAACCGGCGCAAAAGGCGGCGCTATTGCGGGTGCTCGTGATCGCCGGCGGTGGCAAGGCCCTGGATGCTGTCCGTAGCGCAGTCAAGGACTCGAACCCGGAGATTCGTTCGGTCGCCATAGACGCAATCAATTCCTGGACCACCGCCGACGCCGCACCTGATCTGGTGGCGCTGGCGAAATCCTCCGGCAGTCCGGCGGAGAAACAGCTTGGCCTGCGTGGCTACTTGCGCTGGGCGGCTGACAACGAAATCCCCCCGCGCCGACGGCTGGAAATGTGCCGCGAGGTTGCAGGCTTGGTGGAGCGCCCGGAGGAGAAGCGAATGTTCCTTGCTGCGTTGGGTGGGATCAATCAGGCGGGATCGCTTTCGTTGATCCTGCCGTTCCTGGACGACAAAGACATCCGCGCCGAGGCCTGTGTCGCCGCGGTAAACGTCGCCGAAAAAATGGCGCAAGGACGTACTGCCACGAAACTTGCGCCAGAACTTGTTGCGGGGCTGGAAAAGGTCGCGCAAGTCACAACGAACGCCGAACTGGCGAAACGCGCCCGGGCCGTGGTGGCCGCGAACAAGTAGGCCCTGCCTCGCTGGGCATCGCGCGTCCGGCTTGCACACCGGATGCGTCGCCGAACGGTAAGCGGCGACCGCCGCCGCAGGGCCACGCACGGTGGAATTTGCCCGCCGCCGCCGCGCGGACGGATAGGGTCTGCCAAGCCGGACAACATGACCTACAAGCACACACAAACCGGTTGGGTGACTTTGGCGGCCTGTGTCGCGGTACTGGTTCTGTTTGAATTGCTGCCAACACCGCCCGCTGCTCGGCAGTTTGTCTGGCCGATCCTTGTCCTGGTCGTACTGCTCATCGCCTCGCTCATGGCTACGCTCACCGTGGAGGTGGATGATTCGTTGGTCCGCATCAAGTTCGGCGTGGGACTGATCCGCAAAAGCTTCCGGCTCGAAGAAATCGCGTCCGCGCAACCCGTGCGCAACCGCTGGTGGTGGGGCTGGGGCATTCGGCTTTATCCCGGCGGCTGGCTGTACAACGTGTCCGGGCTGGATGCTGTCGAACTTGTGATGAAGAACGGGAAACGTTTCCGCATCGGCACGGACGAGCCGCAGGTGCTCGCAGATTTTATCCAGTTCAGACTGACGAAAGTTGGCTGACTGGCGGCTACCGCGGGCGGCCCGCTGATAAAGTAGCCGCCGAGGGAACGAGGCGGATGAAACGGTGAGCGTCGCGCGCGTTTCCACCTCCTTACGGCGGTGGCCACGCGGCGAACGGAGTTCCTTAAAGGACTACTTGGCGAATATGCCCCTACTTCACATAAGCGTCGTAGAGCAGTTTCAACGTCAGCGCCAGGACGACTGCGATGAAAACGGGCCGGATGAATTCAGTCCCGCGTCGCACGACCATTCTGCTGCCGAGGCGGGCGCCCAGCAATTGGCCGGCGCCCATGACCAGGCCCGCCACAAACAAGACCTGCCCTCCGAGCAGAAAGAATACGAGCGAGGCGACGTTGCTGCCAAAATTCATCACCTTGGTGTAGCCCGTGGCCCGCGTCATCTGAAACCCCAGTCCCAGCATGAACGCCATGGTCCAGAACGTGCCAGTGCCCGGACCGAAGAAGCCGTCGTAAAATCCCAAACCCAAGCCAAACAACCAGTCAAACCCGCCGCGCGACATGCGCGGAGGCGTGGCCTCCGCTCCCAGACGACGATGCGCCAGAGAATAGACCGCCACGGCAATGAGGAGAAGCGGGATAAGGCGCCGCAGAAACGAAGGGTCCATTTGCTGCACCGCCAGTGTCCCGAACGTCGCGCCGCAAAGTGATAGGGCGAAGCCCCGGCCACAATCGCGCAAGTCCACCGTGCCCGCCCGTGCGTAATGCCACGCCGCGCTCGCGGCACCGAATGTAGCCTGCAATTTGTTTGTGCCGAGCGCGAGTTTGGGATCCAGACCCAGGCCCATCAATACCGGCACCGCGATCAGGCCGCCGCCGCCGGCGATGGAATCCACGAAGCCCGCCACGAGGCCGGTAGCGAACAAAAGCGCCAGTTGCCAGAGTTCAAACATGCCGATTCAGGTGACCCATGTTAAGGGATCTCCGCAGCTTTGCACCAGGCATTGCCGCTGCTGGGTCAGGTCTGGGGGAGACGTGGAATTCCCGCGGGGAAATGTTCAACATAACCGTGCAAACTCGATCTTGGTGGGCGACCCGCAGTAGCAAACCACGATCCCGCGACCCGACGAGGCCCTGGCCACCGCAAGCAGCACAGCTTGTTCATTTATTCCCCCGCCGTCATCCCGTGGTTGGCCAACCATTCCCCCTGACGACGGCCGGCCATTGGCTGCGCGCCCCACTGTGGCGCCGGAGCAGGCTTGCGAACGCCAATCGGGCCGGGTATGAGTGAGCCGGCATGAGCGGCATCACTCTCCAAACGCATTCTTGCGGCAAGCAATTCTCCCGAATGAGCCAACGCGTTCCCCCGCCACATGGTCGGTCGCGGTTGCCGATTCCGTATGTCCCGGAATCACGCTCGTCCCGACCGCGTTCGACCGGGCTGTCATGACGCAGCCTCACCACAACGCTATGCCTCTGGAGCACCGTTTGAAATGAAGGAAGCAGCTACTTCACCCACTCCCAAACAGACGCTGGGCATCATCCCCGCGCGCTACGCCTCGACACGCTTCCCCGGCAAGCCGCTTCAACTCATTGCCGGCCAGCCGCTCATCCAGCGCGTGGTGGAGCGATGCCGGCAGGCGAAGTCGTTGAGCGACGTGATTGTGGCCACGGACGACGGGCGCATTGCGGAGGTGGCGCGCCGATTCTGCCGGGTGGAAATGACGCGCGCGGATCACCCCAGCGGCTCGGATCGCATCGCCGAGGTCGCCGCCCGCTGCGAGTGTGATGCCGTGGTAAACATCCAGGGCGACGAGCCGTTGATAGACCCGGAGGTCATTGACGCGGTGGCGGGCGCACTGGCTGCCAGCGAAATGTCCACCGCCGCCACGCCCATCCAGCACCCGGCGGAATATGACAACCCAAACGCCGTAAAAGTCGTTGTCAACGCGGCGGGCCGCGCTCTATATTTTTCCCGGCGCACGATTCCGTATCTGCGCGAGGCCGCCAGTCGTTCTGTGGATGAACAGTTGGCGGCGTTTCCTTTTTTGAAACACCTGGGCATTTACGGTTACCGGCGCGAAACGTTGTTGCGGCTGGTGCGGTTTCCCGTGTCCCCGCTGGAGAACGCGGAGAAACTGGAACAATTGCGGGCCCTGGAAAACGGCATCGCCATCGCGGTGGTGACGGTGGATTACAACAGCGTGGGCGTGGACGTGCCGGAGGACGTGGCGCGGGTGGAGAAGCTTTTGAACCACGGATAAACACGGATAAACACGGATGGCAATGAACGCAGGAATCTTTTTGGTGAAAGGCAACGATCAACTCGTCCGCATGGATGAGCAGCCTTACGACTCGGAAGATTTGTTGCAGGAATTACTCGCGAAGTATCCGAGTCTTCTGGCTGGTGACCAGATGGACAGTACACGGCCCCGCCGCTGGCTTTTGATCAAGCGGGAAGCTGAACTTGCCTCGGAAGAGGATGGCGCCAGCCGGTGGTCGGTTGACCACTTGTTTCTGGATCAAGATGGTATTCCCACCATTGTCGAAGTGAAACGCAGCCGCGACACACGCATTCGGCGTGAAGTCGTTGGCCAGATACTCGATTACGCCGCTAACGCTGTCGTCTATTGGCCCATCGAAAAAATTCGCGCAATGTTCGAATCTCATTGTGAAGGGGCGGGCAAAAACCATGAGCAAGTGCTGGTGGATTTCCTCGCGGGAGAAAGCGGCGTGGAGAGTTACTGGTCGCAGGTAAAAACCAATTTTGAGGCTGGAAGAATCCGGCTGTTATTCGTGGCCGACGAGATTCCCGCAGAGTTGCGCCGGATCGTGGAGTTTCTAAACGATCAAATGAGGTCGGCAGAAGTGCTGGCGGTAGAAATCAAGCAGTTCACTGGACAAGGATTGAAAACTCTTGTGCCACGAGTCATTGGACAGACGGCAGAAGCAGAACGGGCCAAGTCAGCAGGGGGTCGCCGGGAATTTCGCGCGTGGGACGAGGCGTCGTTCTTCGACGCTCTTCAAAAGAACGTGGATGCAAACATTGTGGCGGTGGCGCGCCAGTTGACAACATGGGGTAATAGTAGGGCGTCTGGTATTCGTTTTGGCTCTGGCTCCAAATTCGGGGCGTTGATGCCTTTCGTGGAACACAAAGGCAAGGACGCGCAATGCTTCATGGTCCGATCGGACGGACAAGTGCATATCATATTTGGATACATTGGTCGCCTGCCAGCGTTTGAGAAGTTGGAAGTGCGGGAACTCCTGCGCCAAAAGCTCAATCAGATTCCGGGGATAAATATTCCCAGCGATGAACTGGACGGAGGGGTGAAATTTGACTTGAGACTGCTGGCTGAAGAGAAGGCCCTGCAGCGATTCATTGGGGCATTTGATTGGTTTGTTCAGCAGGCGCGGTCAATTTGACTTGGTTTTTCCGTGTTCATCCGTGTTCATCCGTGGTTCAAAGTTTTGTAACATGAAATACATCTTCGTCACCGGCGGCGTGGTCAGTTCGCTCGGCAAGGGCCTCACGGCCGCCGCGCTGGGTACGCTGCTCGAAAACCGCGGCCTCAAGGTCGCGCTCCAGAAGTTTGACCCCTACCTCAACGTGGACCCCGGCACGATGAGTCCGTTCCAACACGGCGAAGTCTATGTGCTCGACGACGGCGCGGAGACGGACCTGGACCTCGGCCATTATGAGCGGTTCACCAGCGTCAAGCTTACGCGCCTCAACAACCTCACCAGCGGCCAGGTTTATCAAACCGTGCTCAACAACGAGCGCGAGGGCAAATATCTCGGCAAGACCGTCCAAGTAATTCCGCACGTCACCGACGAAATCAAACGCCGCATCCACGTCCTCGCCGAGGAGAGCAAGGCCGACGTCATCATCACCGAAATCGGCGGCACCACGGGCGACATCGAAGGGCTGCCGTTTCTCGAGGCCATTCGCGAGTTCGCGCTCGAAGCCGGTGTCGGCAACACCTGTTTCATTCACGTCACCTACGTGCCCTTCATCAAGGCCGCCGGCGAACTCAAGACCAAGCCCACGCAACAAAGCGTCGCCAAGCTGCGCGAAATCGGCATTGCGCCGCACCTCATCGTCTGCCGCTGCGAGAAGCCGTTGGACAAGGAATTGCGCCAGAAGATCTCCCTGTTCTGTAACGTACCGGTCGAGGCGGTGATCGAGGAGAAGGACGTTGACCATTCGATTTACGAAGTCCCGCTGATGCTCCAGCGTGAGCGCGCCGACGACTTGGTTTGTCGCCTGCTCCACCTTGACGCGCCCGCGCCCAACATGTCGCACTGGCAGGAGATCATCCGCAAACTGATTGCCCCGCAGCACCGCGTCCGCATTGGTGTCGTCGGCAAGTACATGGGCTTGCAGGACGCCTACAAATCGGTCTATGAAGCCATCATCCACGGCGGGGTGGCCAACGATTGCGGCGTGGAAATCGTGCGCGTGGATTCCGAGGAAATCGAGAAGGAGGGGGCGGACAAAACCCTCAGCGGTTTGGGCGGCATCCTCGTGCCGGGCGGCTTCGGCGAACGCGGCATTGAAGGAAAGATCCAAGCCGCCCGGTTCGCGCGCGAAAACAAACTGCCGTATCTGGGACTGTGTCTGGGAATGCAAATTGCCACGATCGAATTTGCGCGGAACGTGCTCAAGCTGGAGAAGGCGCACTCCACCGAGTTCGATCCCGACACCCCGCATCCGGTCATCGCGTTGCTGGATGCCCAGCGCAAAGTCACCAAGAAGGGCGGCACGATGCGCCTGGGCGCGCAGGCGTGCCAACTGGCCGTTGGTTCGCAAGCCGGGAAACTTTACGGCTCGTTCGTCGTCAATGAACGCCACCGTCATCGCTTCGAGTTCAACAACGCCTACCGCGACCGATTCGAGAAGGCGGGCTTTGTCTTCAGCGGCCTTTCGCCGGACGGCAAACTGGTGGAAATCATCGAACTTCCCGATCATCCCTTCTATCTGGCCAGCCAGTTTCATCCCGAGTTCCTGAGCAAGCCCCACCAACCGCATCCGCTGTTTCGCGGTTTTATCGCCGCGGCGCACCAGCAGACTCATCACAAGCCGCTGTGAGTTTATGGCCAAGTGCCCGATCCGAGAAATCGCGCAGCGAGCCGGCGCCGCGGGTATTCCCTTTCTTGTTATCGGCGGCTATGCCGTTTTCGCCCACGGATATGTGCGCGTAACCGACGACCTTGATTTGATTGTTCAACGCGGGAGCCGGGCGCAGTTGAGCAAGCTATTGGGCGATTTGGGAATGATCGTCAGGAACGACGCGGCCAATTTCGTACAGTTCGACCCACGGGATGAAAATGGCATGGGCGTTGACTTGATGTTTGTTTCCGAAGACGTTTTCGGACATCTGCAGGCGGCGGCGGTCAAGGCGGAGGTGGAGGGCACTCACGTGCGGGTGGTTTCACTGCGGCATCTGGTTGCTCTGAAGTGCCACGCGCTGCAACACAGCAAATCCTTGCGCCGACTCAAGGACATGGACGACCTGGTGCAACTCATCCTGATCAATCGGCTCGACTTGAACGAACCGGAACTTCGGGCGATAATCTTCAAGCATGCGAATGCGGAAATCTATGAAAAGCTGCGACACGCCTGTGCCAACGAATGACGACGTTCTGTGCGAGTCGCCGGTTTTGGAATTCCCCGATTGGAGCGGCATGCTGCCGCATCGCACCCACAAGACTTTTGCGCAAGCCGTACAGTGGAATGAGGCAATGCTCGCCCTGTTTCCGCCTGGCAAGCGATCAGCCAAGTTGGAAGCGGAGCGTCGCTGTCACGCGGAGTTTGTTCTGTGACAGGCCAGCGGGCAAAGCCTCGGTCGCGAGGTTACCCTCAAAGACCGCGGCGTGAACGGTGCGTTTCATGAGGCTGGAAACGCCGGTGGATTTTGTGCGTGCGCAGCCGGGCATCAAGAGGGACTTGTTTGATCGCTTCCGCCCGGACTTTGCTGAACCAATTGGATCAGGAGGCCGGTGTTTATGGGACTGACGATTTGAAGGAAACGGCCCTGAAAACCTTCGGCGAATAAGCGCTCTGCCCTCCGATTTTAGCTTTGAGCCTTTAGACTTCAGCCTGCGGCCTTGGAAACCAGCGGGAGCAACGGCGGCGGCTTGAAGGCAGAGCGCGGATGTGGCCTGGCTGCCCCGCGCGAGATTGACCGCAAGCTGACCTGCTGAACTCACGCCCCTGCGCGTAACTGCAACCGTCCGTCCTCATTCATCCTTAACAAACGCACGGTTGTTCTACCGACCGATGGCAGACAAACCAATGACTTTGCCACCGCGCCGCGTGAAATGTTCGATTCAATCGTCAAGCCGGGGATGAAATAGTCGCGTCATTTCTCCCGTCAGAGGATCAAGCCCAGAAAGACTCGTGCCCTTGTGCAGATTGCAGTGATGACAGGCAAGGGCAAGATTCTCCGGCGTGTCTTTTCTTGCGTGCTGGCGCGGAGTGATATGTTCGACGTGAAATGCCAACGGCGCCTGTTCCTGCCGCAGCCAGCAATACTCGCAGCGACCCGCCGCGCGTTGTTTGACCAACTCCCGCAGTCGGGCGTCCATCAGGCGGCTTTCGTTTGCGCGAGCACGCGCCGGGCTTTGGCTTGAAGAATTCCGATCAACGTGCTGGCTTGCACGTAGGCTTCGTATTCGGCGCGTTCATCCGCCGTGAGCTGGCCTTCGTTGCACTTCTCCGCCAATTCGTCCACGCGCGCCTGCGTCCACTCATTGACGCGCAAACCCGCCAGCGCGCGGCCCGTTCCCAACCCGAAACAACGGCTGACCGGTTCAAGCATTTCATCCAGAACCGCGCTGCCATGTCCGTTTTGCATGGGAGCAATATAAATGGCCGGTGGCGAAAGGCAACTCGGCTCATTGCCAACCCCTGGTCTCCAATCGCCTCCGATCTCTGACCTCTGACTTCTGTCCTCTGCTTTTTGCTTACAGCCTTTGAAACCAGCGGACGCGCCGGCGGTGGCTTGATAGCGCGGCACGGGCGGTCAACCTACGCGGGCGGATTTTGCGGAGTAGGAAAGAAACGCGTCCAGTCCTGTGCGGCATGAAGTACTCGAACCACCATGATGGTTCCCTGATGCGGCTGATAGAAGATCAGGTAGTTGCGGAACTTCGGCACGACGAACCAGCGAATTTGCGCGTGACGTGGCGCGGCGTTGCGGATGCTCGGTCCCAGCTTGCAGAAAGTCGGCGGTGTTGAGAATGATTCGGCGGACACGTTCTGCGGCTTCGGGATTGTCACCTGCGATGTAACCGCAGTGCTCGTCCAAATCGCGAACGGCCTTTGGACTGAGCCGGGCCCTGATCATGACCGGCGGCGCAACTCGTCCGTGGTCTTGGATTGATCCAGATTTTCCAGCCCTTCGTCCAGCAACCGTTCCAGCTCTGGCGTCATCACCACTTCCATGCCCTGACGCCGGGCCTGATGCTCGCGCAACGCCTCCGACACAACTTCATCCGTTCCTTTGTAGCCGCTGGTTTGAACCAACTCGGCCACGTGGTCTTCAAGATTTCCTGGCAAGACAACGTTCATGGCCACACGTTAATTCGACGCGAAATCGTGTCAATCGGCAATCCGCGCCGGAAGGAACGACGAAGCGACGCAGCGCGGCAGAGCCGCAACCAATCCCAAGGCGGCCGGCTTAACGCAGAGGGCGCAACGGTTCTCGCAATGGTCGCAAAGCGATTCACCTCTGCATTCCTCCGCGCCAACCTCCGCGTCCTCTGCGTTAAAGAATCTTCGCAGAATTGCGCGATGGTGGGAGATAGCACTGCGGAGTGATTGAGAAGCCGTGCAGCCACCGGCGGATGAATTCCTGGTTTCCAACCTTTGCGGGTCTTTGCGGCCTCGGCGTCTCTGCGTTGAGTTCCAACCGCCGAACTCGGTTTTCTGTTTTCAGCTTTCTGCTTTCAGTTTTTTCCTTGTTGCCTTCTGCCTGCGGCCTTTGAAACCAGCAGGAGCACCGGCGGCAGCTTGAAAGCGGAGTGCGATCCGAGCATGACGCGCTGCGTAAGTTGGGTGGTGATTCTAAGGGCGAAAATCTTTCGTTGGCGTTGCTTCCGTGTTTTGCTACCATTGCCCCATGGCAGCCGTGCTGGAAAAACAGGCCAAGCGTTGGACCTACGAGGAATACTACCGCCTCGACGACGACCAGCGCCATGAAATCATTGACGGCAATCTCCTTATGGCACCCTCCCCGGACATGTGGCATCAAAGTTGGGTTGGCGATCTCTACACGGTGGTGCGCCACCAGGTTCAGAGACACAAGCTGGGCAAGGTGTTCGTCGCGCCGTTCGACGTCGTTCTCGACTCCGAAAACACAGTCCAGCCGGATTTGATCTTTGTCGCCACCGCCAACCTCGACATCATCAAGCCACGCGCCATCTTCGGCACACCGGAATTGCTGGTTGAACTCATCTCCCCTTCCAGCGTCCGCCGTGACCGCTACGACAAGAAGGAACTCTACGCCCGGTTCGGCGTGAAGGAATACTGGATCGGCGATCCCGCCAACAAATCCCTCGAAATTCTCACGCTCAAGGACGGTCGCTATGAGCTTCACTGCGCTGCCGAAGAAAAAGGAAAACTAACCTCGCTGGTACTGGCGGGTCTGGAGTTCGATTTGACGGAGATTCAGTAGTCGCCGCAGTCGAAGCGCGACCAGTTCCCGACTTCCGACCAGTGACTTTAGCCTTTGGACTCCAGACTTCCCCATCTGCCTTCCGTCTTCTGCCTTCGACCTTTGAAACCAGCGGGAACACCGGCGGCGGCTTGAAGGCGGATCGGAACAAGGCAAGCCCGCAAACAACGCTTCGAGCTTTTCAATGACCCATTCAGGCTGAATAATCCTCTGCATGAGCGTAAAGAAAACAAGCCGCATTTTCATCCTCGGCGCGGGCTGTTCTGCCGAGTGTGGCTATCCACTTGGAGCAGGTTTCAAAACGGCACTCCGGCAATTCCACCCCGAGATTCCAAACGACTGCCAAGCCATCAGGGAAAGTGTAGGCAACACAATCGCCTTGTTGGAGGGGCTGCCCAACTTGAAAACCCTCGACCAACTCGCAAGGCACACCGATGAGGAATTGAATTCTTGGAGAGAGCAACGGCGATGGAAGTCTGATTCAGAGGATTCCGCGAGGGAAAGACCTGCAAAAAAAACAGGTTCTGGAGGCAAAGATTGCCACCGTGGCATTGTTTCATGCACTGGAAGAGAACATCCCACGAACTGGGCTCGACAAATATGACAATTTTATCATTTCACTTTTTGGCGGCAGAGCGAATTCACTGGAAGACGTATTCAGCGAGGCCGACTGTCACGTTTTGAGTTTTAATTATGATCGCCTGTTTGAGATTGCCTTCTTGAATCACTTCAACCACCACGATCCGGGCCAGTTCGGTCTTTATTCAACCAACGTCCTGAACTCCGGATTCAATCGTGGGAAAAACGGGGTTTTCGATGCCGTCAAGCCTGCCGCTGGCCGTTTCAACTTTCTCAAGTTGCACGGTTCATTGGGTTGGTGGGTGAGGAAGGAGCAATCCAGTGCGCCAGAGCGCCTCTATCGGGCGACATCACCCAACACTCGGGTAACTTTGCAGGACATTGAAGCGTTGGCCACGAATGCTCCGGATGAACTCGCATGGAAACCACTCCTTGCCTTCCCGCATGAAAGGCAATCTTCACGAAAATTCTACCAGGAGAGCAAAAAGTCGGCTGGCTACCACTGGGCTCCATATATTGACGCCGTTTGGAATTACGCGGGAGACCTCGTGGCAGAGGCAACAGAGGTTAAGGTGATCGGCTATTCATTTGATCAGAATGACAGCCGATATATGGTCGAAGAACTCCTCAGTAAAGTTCCGGCGTCCTTAAAAATTGTCCTCAAGCACAAGAAAGAAGCGGAAGCGGATGTCATGCGCAAAGTGGAAGGCTATAAAGCACTGAGAGGGCGCGTGGAGTTTGATCCCGCGTCGTTTTGAAAAGACATGAACGAACCGGACAATTTCGCCTTGGTACCAAGACCGCCGGGCACGCTTCAAAAAGCGGAACCGGGCGCGCAACGCATTCTCTCCGGTATGGTTGCCGATATGCTCGCGCTGGCGGCTCCAGCCTTGGTGGAAACATGGCTTGTGCAAGGTAAAAACTCTTACTTTGGTTATGGGGTTTCCAGAAACTATGGAGAAGCATTTACGTTGTTTTCAAAGGCGGCTGCTGCTGGACACCCCGAAGCTCAGTTTCATGTGGCCCTGTGCTTTGAGGATGGAGACGGCGTTAAGCCGGACAAAGTTCAAGCGGTGGAATGGTATCGGAAATCAGCAATCGGCGGCTTCGCAAAGGCTCAAAACAATTTGGCCATCTGCTTTAGGGACGGCAAGGGTACTCCCCATGACTTCGGCGAAGCGAACCGATGGTATCAAATGGCAGCCGAACAGGGGTATGCCCCGGCTTCATGCAGGCCCAAAAATGAATCTCGGCCGTATGGGCTGACATGCGAGCAGTTAAGTTCCAGCGGGCTGAATTTAGGGCTACCGGAGCAGTCCTCCAAAGTGCAGGAAATGGGCTTCTATTACAGATTCAAGTTTGACCATGGTGCCCCGCGCGACGGCGCTGAGGCAGTCAAATGGTATCGCAAGGAGGCCGAGCGTGGGTGTGCCGACGCACAAACCAACTTGGGGGTTTGCTACGAGTTTCGACACGATGTGCCGCAAGATATTGTTGAGGCGGCGAACTGGTATCGCATGGCAGCAGAACAAGACTGTGCCGACGCACAAAATAAACTGATTGTAGGCATTCAATCTGGCCGCATCGTTCCGCTCGACGGCGATGAAGAGTGGAAATGGTATGGGCGGGAAGAAAAGTCTCAGGTTGTTAAGTGGATGCGGAAAGGGGCGGAGCGGGGCGACGCGGGAGATCAATTCGCTATGGGGCTTTTTTCTCAAAAGGGCGTTGGCGTCCCACGAGACACCATTGAGGCTTACAAATGGTTCAAACTTGCTGACGCGCAGGATTTCCAAAAGCCGGCGAAAATGTTGACCTCCCTTTTATCCACGATGACGCCTGCCCAGATACAAGAAGGGGAACAACGCTTCCGTGAATTCAAACCAACACACGAATCGGAAAAGAATTGCCTCCCGATGAACGAGCCGGATGAATTCGCATTGGTGCCCCGACCGCCGGGGGCATTGCAGAAGATTGCCCCTGGCCAAGAGCGCATTCTCTCCGGCATGGTTGCGGACACTTTGGCTTTGGTGAAAGATGGACCAACGTCCAAACTGGATGTTCATGTGTTGACCGCAGGAGGCCCGGAGTTCAGTGAGTTTTTCCCGCTTGCAGTTACTTTAGCCGACGACCAACTGAAGACACACTTTGTCGCCTGCCAGCGGATGAATGATCTCACCACGGCTTTGAGCCAGAACTGTTTCGATTTAGCCTTGGTTCAATTTCATCGCTCCCCGCCCGCCGAACACAAGTTTGGCAACGGACGCGAAATCTTGCATCGCGTGGAAAGTCTAATTGCCGAGAATGGATATATTGTTTGGGCCGGCCTTGAAGTTGCATACTTCCTGCAAGCGGTTCACAAAATTCCCGTCATCATAATCAGTGACACGGGTAAAGAGGATGCGGAATCAATGCAGGCAACACAGGTCGGCGCGCGTGCGCTGTTTTCTTGGCTCAAGTTGGATTTTCCAGCATTTCATTCCGCAGTGCGGACCATCCTTCTCCAAGGTCCGAAACAAACTGTGCCCAAGCTGCCCCGAATCGTCGTGGTGGATGACGACACTGAACTATTGCAAATTATCGAGGCGATCTTTCGGGAAGTTCTCAAGGATATTTCAGTGGCGACTTTTCAAACTGGCGAAGCCGCAATTGCGGAGTTGCTGCGAAGCCCTCCTGATCTTTTGATTTCAGATTTGGTCCGGCCTGCGTTGGATGGTTACGAAATGCTTCAATGGCTCGCGCAGACCAGAGCAAGGTATCCGATTCTGATTATTTCCGGGAATCTACCCACAAACGAGGCGAAGGCCAGACGATGCGTCGGCCCGGACTTGGATGTGACGTTTTGGAGTAAACCGGTGCATCCGCAACAATTGAGCGAGTTCATCCGCGCAAAGCTCAGATTCGACAACCCTGTAAGCGCATGAACGCTAGTCATTGGATTCTCTTGGACACCGAAACCACCGGCTTCGCCAGTCCCGTTTTCGTTGTCGAACTGGCCGCACAACGGATGCTTGGCTGGACATCTGTCGGCGCTCCGTTCCGCAAATTGCTAAACCAAAACGCGGACATTCCGGCAGAGGCATCCCGCGTCCACGGCTATACCCGCGAGATTCTTGAACGCGACGGGGAACCGCCCCATCAAGTCTATCGTGAATTCGCCGAATACTCCGGCCAACTGCCACTGGTTTCCTTCAATCTCGAATACGACTTGGATCAAGTGTTAGTGCCCGAGTGGAAACGGCTTGGTCTGTCCGCCATCGGCGCGATTGGCAGTCGCGGGTTTTGCGCGCTGCGGCTCGCGCAACGGCTGCTTGATCCCGTGCCCGCCGGCAACTGCAAGCTGCAAACGCTGCGGCAGTATTATCGCCTGCCCGAGCGCGGCGCGCACACGGCGTTGGGTGATGTGCAGACGGTCGCGGACCTGATGGCGCAGGTGCTTCGACCTATCGCTGAACATCGCGGCCTGGATACGTGGGAAAAGCTGGTCGCATTTGCGGCGGAAGAATGGTTTCCGTCGCGCATCGCTTTCGGGAAGCACAAGGGGCGGTTGATTCAGGAGGCGCGCAAGGACGCGGAGTTGCGTGGCTGGCTGGACTGGCTGGCCAAATCTGCCAACGCCCGCAACGCGAAGATGGGTCGCTGGTATTTGCGGCAACTGGAAATGGCCGCCGTGCAGCCGGACACGACGGTGTTTGCCGCGCCGGAAATGGAGCGCGAATCCAAACGCGACGCCGCAGCGCCAGCCGGTCACGTCGGGCTGGTGATTTACCTGAATCCGGAGTTGGAGCAATTGCGGCAGTTGGTGGCGGGCGCGCGGGCGCGATTGGCGGAGTTGGAAGCCTGTTTCACGAAGGAGAAATCGCGCGTGGATGTGATGCAGGCGGTGTTGTTCCGGCTGTTGCGCGAGCATTATCAGCAGCGCGACCGGCTGCGGCTGATCGTGGATTACCGGCGGAAGTTTCTGGATTCGCTGGTGCGCGGCGGCGAGGAGGAGGCGAAACAGGCGGAGACCCATTACGAGCAGGCCAAAGCGCAAACGGACAAGGATTACGAGGAGACGGCGGCAGCGGTGGCGGAGAAAAAACAACTCACCGTCGAGGAGGAGGCGGAACTGTCGCGGCTCTGGAAGAAGCTGGTGAAGTTGTATCACCCCGACCGTTTCGCGCATGAGCCGGAAAAACTGGAGACGTATCACAAGCTGACCGCCGCCATCAACCGGGCGAAGGACGCGGGCGACATCCAGACGTTGCGGGAGATCGCGGAAGACCCGCACGGCTACATCCTGCGGCAAGGCTGGGCGACGCTGGATTTCAGCGACGCGGCGGAACTGGCGCAGTTGCGGCGGCTGCATGAGACGTTGCAACTGGAAATCATCGCGGTGCTCGAAGCGCTGAATCGCCTGCGGGAAAGTCCCGACTACGAGCTTTGCCAGTTGAGTGAAAAGAAGCCCGGGCTGCTGGATGAACTGGCAGCGGAACGGAAGCAACTGCTGGAAAAGGAAAGCGAGGAATTGCAACAGCAGGCGGACAAGCTGGCGGAGGAAATCAAGGAGTTGTCCGGTGAAGCGGCTTCACCCATTGTGTAGCCGCAATGACCTACGCTGAAACCATCCAATTCCTCTACGGTCTGCGCTGGTTCGGCGCGAAGTTTGGGTTGGAGAATACGCTCAAGCTCGCCGCGCTGGCCGGCGATCCGCAGAACCGGCTTCGTTTCATTCACGTCGCGGGCACCAATGGCAAAGGTTCGACTTGCGCGATGTTGGAGAGCATTTATCGGACGGCGGGGTTGCGGGTGGGCTTGTTTACGTCGCCGCATCTGGTGTCGTTCCGCGAACGTATCCAGGTAAATCGCGAGTTGATCGGCGAAAGCGACGTGGTGCAGCGGGTTGCCGAGTTGCAGCACTGGCTGAAGGAGTTTGCGGCTGATCATCATCCGACCTTCTTCGAGGCAGTCACGGTCATGGCTTTGGGTCATTTCGCCGCGCGGCGCTGCGATCTGGTGATCTGGGAAACCGGGCTGGGGGGCCGATTGGATGCCACGAACATCGTCACTCCGCTGGCGAGCGTGATTACGAACGTGCAATACGATCACCAGAAGTGGCTGGGCGCCACACTGGCCAGCATTGCCACCGAGAAGGCGGGCATCATCAAGCCGGGCGTGCCGGTCATCACCGGCGCGGAAGAACCGCAGGCCTTGGCGGTGATTCAGGAAACCGCGATTCAACGGGGCAGTCCGCTTACGCTGGTGGCGCCGACACACACGCAGCATCCGCCGCTGGACGCGCTGCCGCTGCCGTTGCCGGGTTGGCATCAGCGCATGAACGCCGCGGTGGCGCTGGCGACGGTGCAGGTGTTACAGTCGCGATTGCCGGTGACCGCGGGGCAACAGCGCGCGGGATTGACCGGGGTGAATTGGCCGGGCCGGCTGCAACTGGCGGAATTGCCGGGCGGACGGCGGGTTCTACTAGACGGGGCGCATAATCCGGCAGGCGCCACCTCATTGCGGGCCGCCTTGGAGGAGCATTTTCCCAACAGCCGGGCGACGTTCATCCTGGGCATCATGCAGGACAAGGATTGGGAGGTGATGTGCGAACTGCTGGCACCGCTGGCCGGTCGGATTGTGTGCGTACCGGTGGGCAGCGAGCGTAGCGCGGACCCGGCGCTGTTGTGCGCGGCCTGCCGACGCACCAATCCCGAGGTCAACACCGGCACTTGCGCGTCACTCGCCGAAGCGTTTCTACAGACCGGCACCGACCCGTTTGTGGTCGTGGCCGGTTCGTTGCATCTGATCGGGGAAGCCCTGGAGCAACTGCATTTGGCCGCCAATTCCATCACCGATGAGAAGGGATTGAACGACTGGACCCCGCGGCGATGAGGAAGGTGCCGCGCAATAAATCTGAACAGCCAGAGTGATTTCAGGGTCAACTACCGAAACTTGAATGAAGATTCGCCGCGTCAAAATCGTTTTGTGTGCCTTTGTTCTTTTCATGGTCGGACTGGTGGCCTGGGCGGACAGCGGGCACGGCAGCCAGTTCTTCCGCCTGGCCAATCGCGTCCCCGCCGGGGACAAGCTTGGCCATTTCTTATTGTTCGGCATGCTCTCCTTCCTCGTGAATCTTGTCCTGCGAACCGCCGAAATCCGGCGCTGGCGAATCTCAATCCTGAAGGGCAGCGCGATGGTCATGTTCGTGGCGACTCTGGAGGAGTTTTCCCAACTGTTTCTGCGCTCGCGCTCCTTCGACCTCGTGGATTTGACAGCGGACATCCTGGGAATTTGGTGCTTTGGTTGGCTGGCAAAGCGGTACTGCAGCCGGCAACGAAGCAAACCCGGTTCGTTGGCCGGTTCGCGTAATAGTCCGGTTTGACCTGAGCGTGCTGAAGCGTTAACTGAATGGGATGAAGCGCAGAAAACGAAGCCAGCCCCGAATCGGAACACCACCCGCGGAACGCCTCGGCAATGTGGCGGCGGGGGCCGTGATCGGCGCCGTGGTGGGCGGCCCGGTCGGGGCGGTGGCTGGTGCCGCCGTCGGCGCCATGGTGGAGAAGGGTATGCCCCGCGCCAAGCGCCGCACCGGAAGCCGCAGTGCCGCACAAGGAAACAGAACAACCTCGCGCGATCAGAAATCCCCCCGGCGCAAACTGGAGTCCTCCGGTCTTTGATATGAGCACGTGTATTCTCACCACTGGCGCGCCCAAGCGCATTGGCTTCATTTCCACGCGGTTTCACGGCACGGACGGCGTCACGCTGGAGGCCGACAAATGGGCGCAGATTCTGGCCACCATGGGGCATCGTTATTTTTGGATGGGCGGTTTGTTGGATACGCCGGAAGACATCAGCTATCCCGCGCCGCTCGCTTATTTCAACCATCCCGAAGTGGCCGCCGTGCAAAATGAATTGTTCGTCACCACTACCCGCCCGCGCGCCATTACCACCCGCATCCAGACGCAGAAGGATCAGCTTAAGGATGAGCTTTATCGGTTCATTGAGAAGTTTCAGATCGAGGTGCTCATCCCGCAGAACATCCTCGCCATTCCCATGCACGTGCCGCTCGGTCTGGCGATGACCGAAGTCATCGCGGAATCCGGCCTGGCCACCATTGCGCACCATCACGATTTTGCCTGGGAACGCGAGCGCTTCACGCTCAACGGCGTGAACGATTATCTGCAGGCCGCCTTCCCGCCCTCTCTGCCGCGCATCGAGCACGTGGTCATCAACTCCATGGCGCAAAAGGAACTGGCCCGCCGCTTCGGCCTGCCCTCGGTTGTGATTCCCAACGTGCTGGATTTTGAAACGCCGCCCCCGGGCATTGATGATTACAACGCGGACCTGCGTCGCGAAATCGGCCTGCGCGAGGACGATATTTTCATTCTGCAACCCACCCGTGTCGTGGCGCGCAAAGGCATCGAGCACGCCATCGAACTTGTGCGCCGCCTCCACGACCCGCGCGCGAAGCTGGTCATCTCGCATCCGGCGGGCGACGAGGGCAACGCCTATCTCCAGATGCTGCGCGATCGCATTGACGATGCGAAGATTGACGTGCGGTTCATTGCTGACCGCGTGGGGGAGGAACGCGGCATTAACGCCGCCGGGCAGAAGGTGTACACGCTGTTTGATGTGTATCCGCACGCGGATCTGGTCACCTACCCAAGCCATTACGAGGGGTTTGGCAATGCATTCCTTGAAGCGATCTATTTCGGCAAACCCGTGGTTGTGAACACCTACGCGGTTTACGCGCGCGACATTGACCCGCTGGGATTCAAGACCATCGAGATGTCGCAACTGGTAACAAGGGAAGTGGTGGACCAGACCCACCAAGTGTTGACCGATGAGAAAATGCGCGCCGAGTGGGCGGAAACCAACTTCCAGCTTGGCGTGAAGTACTTTTCCTATTCCGTCGCCCGGCGCAAACTCGCGGCACGGCTGGCCAATCTGTTTGGGGAAGGGGTGTAGCGCCTACCGTCCTGGTCCAACTGTCCGATAGCCAGTCCATGTTCTTCGCGAGGACACATATATCGTCAGACGGGTCAGAAATGTTCTCGTCGGCACGGACTGAGTCTGCTGAATCCTGATTACCGATCCCGCTTCAACAAAAACTCCGCCAGCGCCGCCAGCGCCGCGGCCTGTCCTTTGAAGGGCTTCAACGCGGCGAAGGCTTTGCCGGTTAATTCCTCCGCAATTCGGCGCGAACGCTTCAGGCCAATGATTGACGGGTAGGTGGCCTTTTGCGCCTGCGTATCCTTGCCGGCGGTTTTGCCGAGCTGCTCGCTCGTCTGCGTCACATCGAGAATGTCGTCAATCACCTGAAACGCGAGTCCGACGTGGTAGCCGAATTCGGTAAGCGCCTTGAGTTGGGCGGGCGGGCAATTGGCGCTCATGCCACCCAGGCGCACGGAGCAGCACAACAACGCGGAAGTCTTGCGCTCGTGAATGTAACGAAGCTGGGCGGCGGAGGTTCTTCTGCCTTCGCCTTCCAGATCGGCGACCTGCCCGGCGATGAGTTGCAACGACCCGCTGGCCCAGGCGATTTCGCGAATGAGGTCGCGATGCGAGTAACGCGGCCAGCCCCTGGCCTGCGCGGCAATCTCAAACGCCTGCGTCAACAAGGCGTCGCCTGCCAGCACGGCAATGCCTTCGCCAAAGACCTTGTGATTCGTCGGCTTGCCGCGCCGAAAATCATCATTATCCATTGCGGGCAGATCGTCGTGAATCAGCGAGTAGGTGTGGATGCACTCAACGGCACAGGCGAGCGGCATCGCCTCTGCCTCACGTCCGCCACAAGCGGCGGCGGCAGCCAGGCACAGGGCGGGTCGCATCCGTTTGCCGCCGGCAAACAAGGAGTAACGCATGGCGCGGTGGATGGTGGCCGGCTTGGCGCTGGCGGGCGGCAGGAAACGATCCAGCGCGGCATTGACGGCGGCGGTCCTGGATTCCAGAAAACCTGGCAGATCAAAAACAGACGCGTGAGGCGGACGGGCTGACTGGCGAATTACCGACATGCCGGGGTTTGTAGAAAAAGCGGGAATACGGCGCAAGTGGATTCGTTTTTTCTGTCGGGAGCAGTCCAAAAGCAGGCCAGTTTGTGGATCACAAGGAGAATGATTGTTTTTATCCCTGTCTTGTGGCAGGTAAACTCCTCCCGCGCCAACTCAGTTCTTCATCCCGCTACGGGATGGCTGTGAATTGCATAGAGATCCTTTGCTCGCTGGTTGCGGTGGAGTCGGCCGGATAGTCTGGCGGCATGACGCCTGAAAGACTATTGCATGAATTGCTGGGACTGGGTTTGAACTGGGAAGTAATTGAAATCCGTTTTGAGCGGGGAAGCGGGACGGTCTTTTAAGAACCTGTTGCGCGCCATGGTGAAAGTGGCCGCGATGGTGGAGAACCCTCTGGCGGGTATCTTGGCGCACGGGCAATGGGGCGTGCCCCATGCGTTCATGGAGGGACTCAACAGCGTCTTCAGTGCAACCAAACGCAAGGCCCGCGGCTACCGCTCCACCACACACCTGATCTCCATGCTCGACTTCGTCGCCGGAAAACTCCGATACCCGCAATGTTGAGACCCCACCGAAAACAGCGAAGAACCCGATCAGGTATGCGCTTTACATCCTCCGCCCGCCGCCTGAAAACTCTGTCATGCCGAAGAGCGGTTTAATCGCCACGATCGCAGGGTTGTTGCTTTACGGCGGCTCCTGCGCGCCGGCCGCGGATGCGGGCGCACGCTTCGGCGCGGGCGCAGCGTTCGTGGTGGATTATTGGGGCAAGGATGAAGGCCTGCCCGGCGGAGCGGTCATCGCAATGATCCAAACACGCGACGGCTATCTCTGGCTTGGCACGCAGTATGGATTGGTGCGATTTGATGGCATCCGTTTCGACGTGTACGACGAGAGTGCGTTACCGGGCCTGAATAGTAGCGCAATCGCTTGCCTATTTGAAGACAGCCACGGCAACCTGTGCGTTGGCACCGAAAACGCCGGGGTGGTCTTGATCAAACCCGGCGGCCAGGTTCATTCCCTGAAAATCTGGGCGGACACTCCCCGAGGCAGACTCGTCTCCGCCACGGAAACATCCGATGGCGCCGTCTGGCTCTACACCAGCGACGGACAATTGTGCCGTTATCGCGAGGATCGTGGCGACGTCTGGGCCGTGGGCGCGAACGTTTGGAGCAACACCCGTCTGGTGATGGCGGACGACACCGGCGCCCTGCAAATCGGCACCGATACGGAACTACGGGTAGTCCCTTTTGTGACTTCGATGGAATCGCCCAACCTGCCGCCGCCGGACGTTCTCCCCCTCAAGGTGGATTTCCTGCTAAACAGTCAACGCGGCGGCTATTGGCGGCTGGCGGGCGGGCGGGTGGAGAAGTGGCGGGGCAAAGTCCGGGAGCGCGATTTTGGGCCATACCCTTGGGCTGGCGTTCCGGTGGCCGCAGCGTGTGAGGACAGTCGGGGCAACTTGATTGTTGGCACCCGCGGCAGCGGCGTTTTTTGGTATGACAACGATGGCCAGGCGCAACGCGTTTCCGCTTTGTCGCACAACACCGTGCTCTCGCTGTGTCTCGATCGGGAAGGCAGCTTGTGGGTGGGCACGGACGGCGGGGGATTGAATCGGGTCAAGCGAACGGCCTTCGAGTTGATTGAAGACACCCGCGACGTCAATGTGAAGACGTTGTGCGACGATGGTGAAGGTGGATTGTTTCTGGGCACGTTCGGCGGCGGGGTCCGGCACTGGAAAGACGGAGTCCAGCGCCAGTTGGGCGTGGAACAAGGATTGACGAGTCTGTACCTGGGCAGCGTGTTCCGGGATCGCGATCAAACGTTGTGGACCGGCGTCTTTGGGATTGGCTTGCTGCAAATGCAGGACGGGCGTTTTCAACAACCCCAGGGAATGGGCGGACGGGGCTGGGCAGTTTCGGCGATCTTCCAAGATCGCGCCGGACAGTTGTGGGTCGGTACGCAAACCGGTCTGTGGCGTTGGGATGGACAGAGTTGGAAGGGCTACACCCTGCGCCAGGGGCTGTCCTCAGAGGTGGTGCGGGCCATTGCCGAGGATGCGGAGGGGAACCTGTGGATTGGCACGGAGGGCGGTGGGTTGAATCGTTTGCGCGATGAGCAGATCTTCGTGTTCGGCAAAGAGGAGATTGGTTTGCCGAGCAAGAACGTTTCTTCCTTGCTGGTGGATGCTGAGGACGTTTTGTGGATTGGCACCAGCGGTGGGCTGGCGCGGTTTCACACCAACTCCTGGACCCGCTACACGCGGAGCGAGGGCCTGGTCAGCCACAGTATCGGCTACTTGATTGAGGACGAACAGGGCTTCCTGTGGATGGGATCGAACGCCGGCTTGATGCGCGTCTCCAAGCAGTCCCTGAATGATTTCGCGCATGGCGTAACCAACACGATTTCAGTGCGAACGTACAAGAAGGCGGATGGTTTGCCCGACAGCGAATGTACGCACGGCGCGCAGCCGGCGGCGTGCCGCACTGAGAATGGGCGACTTTGGTTCCCCACCATCAAAGGTGTGGTTTCGGTGGAGCCATCCCGGCTGAGACCCAACCCATTTGCGCCGCCGGTGGTATTGGAATCCGTTCTGGCCGACGGTCAGAAGTGCAACACCAACGGCTTTCGAGGCAAGCCGCTCCAGGTCGTTACCATTCCCGCCGGCAAGGAGGTCATCGAGATTCATTACACCAGTCTGAATCTCGCGGCGGCGGATCGGGCGCGGTTCAAGTACCGGATGGAAGGCCACGAAACCGCCTGGACGGATGCGGGCAACGTCCGCTTCGCGCGCTACACCAAACTACCGCCCAAGGAGTACCTTTTCCGCGTGGCCGCCTGCAATGAGGACGGCGTGTGGAATGAAGAAGGCACTTCGCTGGCGGTGGTGGTGCTACCCCTGTTCTGGCAAACGTGGTGGTTTCGTAGCGCCGTTATTCTGGGCCTCCTAGTGACTATCGCGGGGGTGGTCTATTATGTGGCCACACAGAAACTGCAACGGCAATTGGAGCAGATGCGGCAGCAGGAGGCACTCGAAAAGGAACGTTCTCGAATTGCCCGAGACCTCCACGACCAGTTGGGCGCGAATCTAACCCAGGTCGCCCTGCTGGGCGAACTGGCGGAAAGCGACAAGGACATGCCTGAGGAAATTGAGGCCCACGCGCGGCAAATCTCGTTGACCGCCCGGGACACCACCCGCGCCTTGGATGAAATCGTCTGGGCCGCCAATCCCGCCAACGATACCCTGGAGAGTTTGATTACTTACGCCTGCAAATATGCGCAGGACTATCTCGCGCTTGCGGGATTGCGTCATCGGCTGGAGGTTCCGGCGCAACTCCCAGATATGACCATCCCACCGGAGGTGCGCCATAACGTGTTTCTCGCGTTCAAGGAAGCTGTTAACAACGTCGTCAAGCACGCGCAGGCCACCGAAGCCCGCATCCGGCTGCAACTGGCCCCGAACCGGTTCACCCTGGAAATCGCCGATAATGGTCGCGGGGCCGTGGATTTGGATTCCGAGCGGGCCCGATCGAGAAATGGGTTGCGGAACATGCGTAAACGGATGGAAGATGTTCACGGCGAATTTTCCATCAGCCCGGTGCGGGAAGGCGGCACGCTGGTGCGCTTGAGCGCACCCATTGGAAATCGCTGAACCCTTATGGCCATTACCGTTTCAATCGTGGAAGACCAGGACCCGTTGCGAACCACACTGGCCCGAGTGCTGGCGCGGGCCGAGGGTTTTGCGTGTGTCAGTCATTACGGCAATGCCGAAGACGCCTTAAAGGGCCTGCCGAACGTGCGCCCAAACGTGGTCCTCATGGATATCAATCTACCTGGCATCAACGGCGTGGAATGTGTCCGGCAGTTGAAGCAATTGCTGCCGCAAACGCAGGTGATGATGCTCACGGTGTACGAGGATACCGAGAATATCTTTAACGCCCTGGCTGCGGGTGCCAGCGGTTACATGCTCAAGCGCACGCCGCGGGCGGAATTGCTGGAGGCCATCCGCGAAGTGCATCGGGGCGGTTCGCCAATGACCACGCATATTGCCCGCAAAGTTGTCCAGTCCTTCCAGAAAGCCGCGCCATCCAATGAAGCCACCGAAAACCTGTCCCCGCGTGAACAGGAGGTGCTCGACCTGTTGAGTCAGGGACTCATCTACAAGGAGATTTCCGACAAACTCGGCATCAGCTACGAGACCGTGCATACCTACATCCGCCGAATCTACGAGAAACTACAGGTCCGCACCCGCACCGAGGCAGTCGCCAAATTCCTACGTCGCCCGTAACCAGCCGTCGCCACTGTTTTTGCAGTATGTTTCTTCCCAATGAGTTAGCGATGGCTCATCCGTTCACTGGCTTGTCCCCAGAACTGGTGACTGGCAGGAAAACCGATCCATGTTAATCTGCTCCTGTCATTGGGACGCAAAAATGCAATGTTCCGTGTGTGTGGTGAAAGCGTGAGTCTGCGGCGCAGCGTCCAATGGAAGATTTAAGTGTGTTGTTCTCATTGCGGAGGAGCCGGACGTCAAGTCCGGCTTTTCTGTTTTCCCCCACGCCGACGGCAGCCCTTCCCAATCCACTATCACTCCGTCCTTCGTCAGTATGGTGATTCCAAGGACTTCATGCAGATGGGCGGTAGAAAACCCGTCCTTCTCGGACTTCCTCCGGGTTGGTTCACTGAACCGCCAACGGTTCGCCAAAGTCGCGGCAAGGCAAGAGTCGCGCCGTTCGATGGGTTTGCTATTGTTACGGATACACATGAATCTCGAATCCATCGCGAGGGTGTTTCACGCCAGCCTCATTCTGCTGCTTGCCCGCTTGATCTGCTCCGGAGCCGTCGGAACTGAACCGCCACCAAGCAACTGGCCGCAGCTTCTTGGGCCACACGCCAACGGCATCTCCCGTGAGATCGGCCTGCTAGATCGCTGGCCAACCAACGGGCCGCTATTGGTCTGGGAAAAGCAAATCGGCACCGGCTACAGCGCGCCATCCGTGGGCGGAAATCAACTTGTCCTGCACCACCGGATTGGCGATGAGGAAATCGTCGAAGCCTTAGAGGCGGACACCGGCAAATCCCTTTGGCGTTACGCTTATGCGAGCAAGTTCATTGACCCGTACGGCTACAATAACGGCCCACGCAGCACACCGCTGTTGACCTCAAACCGCTGCTACACGCTGGGCGCTGAAGGGAAGCTGCTCTGCCTGGACCTGATGACCGGCAGGAAAATCTGGGAGCGCGATACTGCGAAAGACTGGGACGTGCCAGAGGCGTTCTTTGGCGTGGGCAGCACGCCGATCCTCGAAGACAACCTGCTCATCGTGATGGTGGGCGGGCAACCAAACTCGGGAGTGGTGGCGTTCAATGCGCAGACCGGCCAGACCGTCTGGGAAAACGTCGGGCGGGACAACTGGCAGGGAATGACCATGATCGGCTGGCCTGGTGAACCCAAAGTGAACTGGATGAAGCACTGGAAGCAGGCCAGCTATGCCACCCCGGTTGCGGCGACCATTCACGGCCGGCGGCACATTCTCTGTTTGATGCGCCAGGGATTGGTGTCGCTGGACCCCGGAACTGGCGCAGTGAATTTCAGCCGTTGGTTCTGCGCTCCGGTCAACGAGTCGGTGAACGCGGCCACCCCGGTGGTGGTGGACGACCTGATCTTCATTTCCGCCGCCTACTATCGGGTGGGGGCGGCGTTGCTGCGAGTGAACCCGGACGGCAAGAGCTTTGGGGAAGTCTGGCGCAGCCCGCGTGAATTGCGGGAAATGGATGCCAACACCGGCCGCCCGGCCTCGCCCGTTCTGGAAATGCACTGGAGCACTCCCATCTACCATGACGGCTATCTCTACGCACTCAGTGGACGCAATGAGCCGGATGCGCGCTTCCGCTGCGTGGAGATCAAAACGGGCAAATTGATGTGGGATCGCGATGAGAGTTGGAGGACACGCGGCGGAACGCAACCACCCGTCTATGGGCGCGGCTCAATGATCATGGCGGATGGAAAACTCATTGTGCTCGGTGAAGGCGGCTTGCTGGGATTGTTTCGGGTGAATCCCGACCAGCCCGACGAGTTGAGCCGCGTCCAGATGCCACAACTGAAATATCCCTGCTGGACCGCGCCCATTCTCGCGCACAAAAGGCTCTACCTCCGCAGCGAGGAACGGCTGATCTGTTTGGATTTAGCGAAGTGAGTTTAACCGCCGGATTTCGCGATGCCGGAAGCAATCCACCGTGTGATCGTTCACCATGCCCACCGCCTGCATGAAAGCGTAACAAATCGTCGAGCCGACGAATTTGAATCCGCGCTTCAACAAGTCCTTGCTCATCGCATCAGACTCGGGCGTGCGTGCCGGGACTTCCTTGAGCAATTTACGCCGGTTCTGGACAGGCTGGCCGCCGACGAATTGCCAGATGTAGGTATCGAAGCTGCCGAATTCTTTTTGCACTGCGAGAAATGATCTCGCGTTCTGGATGGTAGCGGCGACTTTCAGCCGGTTGCGCACGATGCCAGGATCAGCAAGTAGCTTCCTGACCTTGAGCGCGTCGTACTTCGCTATCTTGCGCGCGTCGAAGTTGTCAAACGCGCGCCGGTAGCTGGCGCGTTTCTTTAGAATCGTGGACCAACTCAAGCCGGCCTGCGCTCCCTCCAGAATCAGCATCTCGAAGAGTAAACGATCGTCATGCACCGGCACGCCCCATTCGGTGTCGTGGTAGGCGATGTCGAGTTCAGTCTTGGGCCAGGCGCAACGAGTCACGGCTTTCATCGGCGCATCTTTTATCTAATGTTAAATGCACAGGCAACTTGACACTCACGGGTCGTTCCGGACAATGCGCGCGTGAGTGCGCCCATACCCACCAGTCCCGCCCCGGCCCCGGGGACGTCTCCTGAGAAAATCACGGCCTATCACTGGCTCGTGGTCATTATTGCCTCCGCCGGCTGGCTGTTCGATTGCATGGACCAGCGGTTATTCGTGCTGGCACGGGAATCGGCGCTGAGAGAGTTGTTGGGCAGCGACGCGGCGGCCCAGGCGGCGCTGAAGACTTACATCGGTTATGCGACGACGTCCATGATCCTGGGCTGGGCCACGGGTGGAATCTTTTTCGGGATGATGAGCGACAAATGGGGACGGGTGAAGACCATGGTCGCGACGCTGCTGGTGTATTCAGGCTTCACCGGCCTATGTGGATTTGCCCAAGGATGGGTGGATTTTACCATTTACCGCTTTCTGGTTGGACTCGGCGTGGGCGGGATGTTCGGTGCGGCGACCACGCTGGTGGCGGAGAGTGTGCCGAGCCGGATGCGGGCGGTGGCCCTCGGTTCATTGCAGGCACTGTCGGCGTGCGGCAACATGATGGGCTCCTTCATCAGCCTGCACATCCAACCCGGGGCGGAGAATTTCTGGGGCACCCTCTCCGGCTGGCGCGTGCTTTTCTTCGTCGGAATTCTGCCCTCGCTGCTGGCGGTTCCGATCATCTTCATCCTACGCGAACCAGAACCATGGAAGCAGGCACGGGCCGCTGCCCGTAGTGGCGTCGCGCACAAGCAGGTGGGCTCGGTGATGGAGTTGTTTACCAACCCCCGCTGGCGGCGCAACAGTATTGTGGGATTGCTGCTAGGGGTATCGGGAATGATTGGCCTCTGGGGCATTGGCTTCTTTTCGCCGGAACTGATCAGCACGGCGTTGAAGGATTCCCCGCAGCAGACCGTGGATACAGTGCGGGCGTGGGGCACTTTGTTCCAGGACGCAGGCGCGTTCGCCGGAATGGTCGTGTTCACCTTTGTCGCCTCCTGGTTAAGCCGCCGGCTGGCCTTCCTGTGCGCCTTTGTGCTGTGTCTGTTTACAACCGCCTACGTATTCTACAATCTGCGCTCCGCCACGGACGCCTACTGGATGCTGCCGATGATGGGTTTTGCCCAGCTCGCAGTTTTCGCCGGCTACTCGATTTACTTTCCGGAGATCTTCCCGACGCGACTGCGGGGGACGGGCGTGGGCTTTTGTTACAACACCGTGCGTTACCTCGCGGCGCCCGCGCCGATTGTCCTGGGCCAACTCAGCCTGGCTCTGACGCAGTATGGCGTGGTCGAACCGTTTCGGGTGGCGGCGGTGATCATGTGCTCGGTTTACATCATCGGCATCATCGCCCTGATCTGGGCGCCGGAGACCAAAGGCAAACCGCTGCCGGAGGATTGAGCGAACTTGATGAACCTGCTGAACAAAAAAGCCCGCTCTCGCGAGCGGGCTGTTGCTTCAGAATTCAGCAAATCGCTTACTTCGATTCCTCTTTGGATTCAGCGGGCTTGGCTTCGCTGGTTGTGCTCTCGGCAGGCGTAACCGCCGGGGCAGCGATAACCGTGTCCACCCACTCCAGAATGGCACGTTGGGCGGCATCGCCCTGCCGCTGGTTCAACCGGACGATGCGGGTGTAGCCTCCGTTGCGCTCCTTGAAGGCCGGCGCGATTTCGTCGAACAAAATGCGGACCACGTCCTCCTCGGAACGCCATTTCTTGCGCTTCTCCTTGGAAAGCTGTTCAGCCGGACCGCGAGCATGGAGGCGCGCAGCGACCAGCCGGCGGGCGTGGATGGTGCCGGCCTTGCCCAGCGTGACGATTTTCTCCGCCACCGGGCGCGCGGCCTTGGCCTTGGCCAGCGTGGTGGTGATGCGTTTGTGCTTGATGAGGCTGCAAACCAAGTTGGCCAGCATCGCGTTGCGATGCTCGAAAGTGCGGCCCAGCTTGGCGGTTCGTTTAAGGTGTCGCATAAATCACTGCTGCTTGGCCGCCTCTTCCTTGGCCGATTCCAGCAACCCCGGCTCGAAGGTCATCCCCAGCGCCAGACCGAGGGCGGAGAGTTTGTCTTTGATTTCGTTGAGCGATTTCTTGCCGAAGTTGCGGTACTTGAGCATTTCCTGCTCGGACTTCATCGCCAACTGGCCAACGGTGGTAATGTTGGCGTTATTGAGGCAGTTGGCGGCGCGGACGCTCAACTCGATTTCGTTCACGCTCATGTTGAGGAGCTTCTTGAGCTTCGACTTCTCCTCATCCTGCTTATCCACCACTTCCTCAAATTCCACGGCGTTCTTGTCGTAACCCACAAACACATCGAGGTGGTGCTGTAAGATGGCCGAGGCCTGTGTGAGCGCGTCGTCGGGGGAAATGCGGCCATCCGTCCAAATGTCCAACAGAAGCCGGTCGTAGTCGGTGCGCTGGCCGACGCGGGCGTTTTCAACCGAATAACGCACGCGGATCACCGGGGAAAAGAGCGAGTCAATCGCCACGACGCCGATCGCCTGGCCGGGCTTCTTGTTTTCGTCCCCGGGGCAGAAACCGCGGCCCACTTTGACCTCCAGTTCCATCTCGAATTTCTTCTTCTTGTCGAGCGTGCAGATCACCTGCTCCGGATTGACCAGTTCGATGTTTTGGTTGAGCTGGATGTCGCTGGCGGTCACGGTGCCTTCCTTGTTAACCGAGAGCAACAGGGTTTGCGGTTCACGGGTGTGGGCCTTGAACTTGATCTTCTTCAGATTCAAGACAATGTCGGTGACGTCCTCCACGACCCCGTCAATGGCCGCGAACTCATGCATGGCGCCGTCCACCTTGATGGAGGTGATGGCCGCGCCCTCCAGCGAGGAGAGCAACACCCGGCGCAAGGAATTGCCGATGGTGTGGCCATAACCGGTTTCAAAAGGCTCGGCGACAAAGCGCGCGAAAGTTTCGGTGGCGGTTGACTCTTCCTTGGTCAACCGCTTGGGCATTTCGAATCGTCCTAGACGTACTGGCATAGGTATCTTTCCTGCAATTTTAATCTGGCAGTGCCGGTGAACTTCCCGCTCCGGTCGCGGCCCGTGTAATTGCGTTGGGTCCCGCACCGGCGGGACCGGGTTAAGTTAGCGGGAATAAAATTCGACCACGGCTTGTTCGTTGGCGATGGGATTGATTTCATCGCGGGTTGGCACGCGCATTACCACGCCCTTGAACTCATCCTTGCTCAAGGAAAGCCAGTCCGGCACGGCCCGGCTCGTGGACATCTCCAGATTCTTGGTCGCCAACTGCCGCGAAACCGTGGTGTCCTTCACGTCCACCGCGTCGTTCACGCGCAGGGCATAGGAGGGCACATTCACCTTGCGGCCATTCACCCGGATGTGACCGTGGGCCACCATCTGGCGCGCGGCGGCCCGGGTGGTGGCCAGGCCCAGTTGATAGACCACGTTGTCGAGCCGCGTCTCCAGAATCTGCAACATTTGCTCGCCGGTAACGCCGCGGCGCTTGAGGGCTTTCTCGTAAACGCCGCGGAACTGGCGCTCCATCAGGCCGTAGTAATAGCGAAGCTTTTGCTTCTCGATCAATCCCAGCCCGTAGTCCGTTGTCTTGCGCCGCGACTTGGGGCCGTGCATGCCGGGGCCGTAGTTGCGGCGTTCGAGATACTTGGTCGGGCCGAACATCGGAATGCCGAACCGGCGGCTGAGGCGAACGCGAGGACCTGTGTAACGAGCCATAATTCGTGATGCGTGATGCGTGAAAAGTGAACTACACCCGGCGCTTCTTGCGCGGACGACAACCGTTGTGCGGCACGGGTGTCACGTCCTTGATGCAGGAAATTTCCATCCCGATGGCCTGCAGGGCGCGGATGGCAGATTCGCGACCAGAGCCGGGCCCTTTGACGCGCACTTCCACCTCCCTCATGCCGTGCGACATGGCTTGGCGGGCGGCATCCTGCGCGACTTGCTGCGCTGCATACGCCGTGCTCTTGCGCGAACCCTTGAATCCCACGCGCCCGGCACTGGACCAGCCGATCAAGTTCCCCTGCATGTCCGTGATAGTGACCTGCGTGTTGTTGAATGTGGCCAGAATGTTGGCGATGCCGGAAGCAACGTTCTTGGCGTGCTTGGCCTTGATGATTTTCTTTGCCGCCGCATCATCACCCAGTAGTTCCGCCGCGGTGGGCGCAACTCCAGGCACGGGGACATCCCCGGCCTTGGCAGCATCAGCAGCGGGAGCCTCGGCGGTCGCAGCAGCCTTCTTCGTCTTCTCAACCGCCGGCTTAACCTCGACCTTTGCCGGATCAGCGGCATCGGCTTTTGATTCCTTCTGCGCAGCGGGCTTCTTCTTTTCTTCAGCCATACAAAATCAGTTTAGTGGATGCCGGTCTTGGCGTTGGGATTGCGTTGCACGCCGACGGTTTTGCGCGGCCCCTTGCGCGTGCGGGCATTGGTCTGAGTCCGTTGGCCGCGCACGGGCAGTCCGCGCAAGTGCCGGACGCCGCGATAGCACTTGATGGCCTGCAACCGCTTCAAGTCCATACCGATCTCACGGCGAAGATCGCCTTCAATCACGCACTTCCCGTCCTGGATCGCGTGAACAATCTGCGAAAGCTGCTGTTCCGTGAGATCTTTGGCGCGGATGGCCGGGTCAATGTTCGCCCGCACGAGAATTTCCCTCGAGTTGACGGGACCGATGCCATAGATGGAGCGCAGGGCAATATCAATGCGCTTGTTTGGCGGAACTTCCACTCCAATGATGCGGGCCATAAATCGTTTATTCGTTAACCTGGGTTAAATACCGGCGACAGGACTCAACCCTGCCGTTGTTTGTGGCGCTTGTTCGAGCAAATGACCCGAATGACACCCCGGCGACGCACAATTCTACAGTGCTCGCACAACTTTTTGACTGACGCACGAACTTTCATGTTAAAAGCTTTTCTGTTCCCACCAATATGCGCCCGCTGGACAAATCGTAGGGCGACAACTGCAACATCACTTTCTCACCCGCAACCAAACCGGCAAACGTCCGCTTCGCCCGGCCCGCCACGAACGCCAGCAACTGGTGGCCATTGGCCAGTTCCACCCGATACGTCCGGTTCGGCAACGCTTCAATTACGACGCCTTCAACGAGGAAGGCACCCGTTCCGGCCATGTTAAAATCTCCGGCTCGCCCTCGGTGATGAGCACGGTATGCTCAAAATGGGCAGATAGTGAACCATCCTGCGTGACCACTGTCCAGCCGTCATTTAAGATTTTTACGCCTGCCTGGCCTGAGTTCACCATCGGCTCAATGGCAATCGTCATGCCCGGCCGCAACTTCTGGTTGCTCTTCGGGTCCACAAAGTTTGGCACTTGCGGGTCTTCATGCACCGAACGACCCACCCCATGGCCGACAAACTCCCGGACGATGCTGAACCCGTTGCCCTCGACGTAATCCTGAATGGCGCGCGAAATATCGGTCACCCGGTTGCCCGGGATGGCGGCCGCAATGCCTTCATACAGGGCCCGCTCGGTTACGTCCATCAACCGTTGAGCTTCCACGCCGCAACCGCCCACCGCCACCGTGCGGGCCGTGTCGCCCACGTAACCCCCGTAATACACGCCGACATCCAGGCTCACAATGTCCCCAAACCGCAACTGCCGCTCATTCGCCAGACCATGCACCACCTGGTCGTTGGCCGAGATGCAGATCTGGCACGGATACTTGCGATAGCCCAGAAACGCGCTGCGCGCCCCGTAATGCTTGATCCGCGAGGCGGCAAATTCGTCCACCTGCCGCGTCGTGACTCCGGGCTGGATGAACGATGCCACTTCGTTCAACACCGTGCTGGCCACCGCACAGGCCGGCCGCATCGCTTCCAAGTCACGCTCGTTCTTCAGAATGATCATTTGTGTGTCGCTTCGCCCGCTTGACCGTCCGCGTTGCCTTGGTCCGCCGGGCTTCACCGGCTGGAAACAAGATCGCGCGCCACCATGATCAAATCCGCCCTCGCAACCGCCCCTTCTTCAAGAAGCCGTCATAGTGACGCATCAATAAGTGCGACTCGACCTGACGCATCGTGTCCAACATTACACCCACCATGATCAGAATACTTGTGCCGCCAAAGAAAGTCGAAACTTGGTACGGAATGCCCATTTCATTCGAGAGGATAATCGGGATGACGGCGATTACCGTTAGAAAAATCGCCCCCGCCAGCGTGATGCGGCTCATGGCATTATGCAGATAGTCACTGGTGGCCACACCAGGCCTCACGCCCGGGATGTAACCGCCGTTCTTCTTGAGATCATCCGCAATCTGCAATTCGTTGAACTGCGTGGCCACCCAGAAATAGGAGAAGAACAGAATCATCAACGCGTAGAGCAGCAGGTAGGCGAAGGCGCCCTCATTCAATGCCGCCGCGACCGCCAGACAGCTCTTGCTGATGAACTTGACTCCCGGACTCGCACTGTCAGTCAACCCCTGGCCCACGAGCAGGAAGAATTTCTGGGGAAACATCAAGATGGCTTGGGCAAAAATGATCGGCATCACGCCAGCGTAGTTGACCCGCAACGGCATGAATGACGTGCCGCCGCCATACATCTTGCGCCCCACCGCCCGCTGGGCGTATTGCACGGGGATTTTGCGCTGTGCCTGGATCACGGAGATGACGCCCGCCACCACGCCCAAGAGAAGGAGGATCAACGCCACCGCATGGCCCAGGTTGAAATTAGCTTCCAAGCCGCCGCCAGGGAAAAACATGTCCTTGAGCGCCACGACTGCGGCTGGCATTTCGGCCACGATGCCGATGGTAATCACCATGGAAACGCCGTTACCGATGCCGCGCTCGGTGATTTGCTCACCCAGCCACATGAGCAACATCGTCCCCGTGGTCAAAATCAACACGGTTTGAATGCGGTACCACCAGATGAAGCTGTCGCTGTAGAGCACCAAGCGCCCGATGCCTTCACCGAAAATCTTCTCGGGATTCTCCCATCCGACTGCCATGGCCGCGCCTTGCCCGAGACAAAGCAAGACCGTCAGATAGCGTCCGTATTGAATGATCTTGGCGCGACCACCCTCTTCCCGCGCCAGCTTGCTCAAACGCGGCACCACCGCCGTGAGCAATTGAATAATGATCGTGGCGCTGATGTAAGGCATGATGCCCAGCGAACCAACGGCACAACGGAACAACGCGCCGCCCGTAAACAACCCGTACAGACCCAGCGCCCCGCCGCCACTCTTGGCCTGCTCGGCAAAGAAGTTGCTCAACTCCACGCCATCCAGCCCGGGAATCCGGATGAACGCAATCAGCCGGCAAATGGCCAGCAAGGCAACCGTGAACAAAATCCGGGACTTCAACTCCGGGATCTTGAAGCAGTTGGTAAAGGTGTTGGCGATGGAGCCCAGCATGGTTTGAGACAATTGCTGCTATTCCCCGGCGGGCGTGGACGGACGCGACTTGAGGCTGACGATCTCACACACCCCGCCTTTGCCTTCGATCTTGGCCCGCGCCGAGGCGCTGAAAGCGTGCGCGCACACTGTAAGCTTCTTGTTCAGCTCGCCCTGACCGAGGATTTTGACGCCGTCGCCGCGGCCATTAACCAGGCCGGCACCGCGCAACACGGCCTCATCCACGCGGGCGCCGTCCTCGAAGACATTCAGCGCGTCCGCGTTCACGGGCAAGTAGCGCGTGGTAAACCGGGCGTTGTTGAATCCTCGTTTGGGGATGCGCCGAATGAGCGGCATCTGACCGCCCTCGAAACCGATGCGAATCGAACTGCCGGAACGCGCCGTCTGGCCCTTGCCACCACGACCGCTGGTTTTGCCACGACCGCTGGATTCGCCCTGGCCCAACCGCTTGCGGCGGTGTTTGGCCCCAGGGCGGGGTTTTAGATTATGTAGTCGCATAGAAAGGAATCAGGCAGTCACCGGCTCGGCCGGCGGGGCCACAGGGGTCGTCACTTTTTTGAGTTCCAAGCCGCGACCCTGGTAAATGTCCTCGCGCGACCGTAATCGCAACAAGGCATTCAAGGTGGCTTTGACGACATTGGCCGCGTTCTTGGAGCCAAGTGATTTGCTCAAAACGTTTCTCACCCCAGCCGCCTCCAGCACCGCACGCACGGTCTTGCCGGCGATGATCCCCGTTCCGGGCGATGCCGGTCGCAAAAGGATGCGGGCACCGTCAAACTCCGAATACACCTCGTGAGGGATGGTGGTGTCCTTGAGCGAAACCACGACCATCTGCCGCCGGGCAAGCTCGCCCCCGCGGCGGATGGCGTCCGCCACCTCATTGGCTTTGCCCAACGCCACGCCCACACGTCCGCGACGGTCACCTACCACGACCAGCGCACTGAAATTGAAACGGCGTCCGCCCTTGACCACCTTGGAGGAGCGGTTGATAAAGACGACCTTCTCCGACAAGTCTTCCGTCGGCTGGCCATCCGCCCCACGCTCTGGCGAATCGCCGCCCGGCCGGCCCCGGCGTCCCCGGCCTGGACGGGCCGGGCGTTGGTCTCCGCCCATCGGTTTGTTAAGTTCTGCCACAGTATCGTTCTCCGTTGGTTAGAATTGCAGTCCCGCTTCGCGCGCCGCATCCGCCAAAGCCTTGACCTTGCCGTGATACCGCGCGCCCCCGCGATCGAACACCACTTGTTTGATTCCCTTGTCCAATGCCGCGCGCGCGGCCAGAGCACCAATCGTCTTGGCGCTCGCGGCGTTGGCTGCCAACTGGTCGCGATCCGGCGTGGCTTTGCTCCGTGTCGAGGTGGAAGCCAGCGTCGCTCCCGCCGTGTCATCAATGAATTGCACGTAGATATGCTCGTTGCTGAAGCACACACTCATGCGCGGACGGTCTTTCGTGCCGCTGATCTTGCGGCGGACGCGCCAATGCCGCAACTGGCCCAGGCGATGTTTCTTTTCGGTTCTCATTTTCGCGGGTCACGGATTTGGCCGTGAACTTCAAATTAATCATTACTGAACGGTCTTGCCTTCCTTGCGCTGGACGTGTTCGCCGGCATAACGCACTCCTTTGCCCTTGTAAGGCTCCGGCGGATAGAAGCCACGGATTTCAGCGGCTACTTTGCCCACCATGGCCTTGTCCGGTCCTTCGATCGTCAGCTTAGTGTTGTCCTCGACCGTAACCTTCACCTGTTCCGGGATGCTGTAATTGATCGGATGCGAGAAACCGAGATTCAGGTTGACGACCTTTCCTTGGACGGCGGCCTTGAAGCCTACCCCTTGGATTTCCAGCTTCTTGACAAAACCATCCGAAACCCCCTTCACCATGTTGTTGATCAGCGCCCGGCTCAAGCCATGCAACGCCCTGGCTTGCGGGTCATCACCCTCCCGGCTGATGACAATCTGGTTCTTGTCCACCTTGAGACCGGTGCGTTTGGGTAGTTCCCAACCCAGTTTACCCTTCGGCCCCTCGATCTGGACGCTCTGCCCTTTAACCTCCACCTTCACCTTCGGCGGAATGGCAATCGGTTGTTTTCCTATTCGCGACATAAACTCTGGTCCTTACCAAACGTAACAGATCACTTCGCCGCCAATGTTCTTCTGGCGGGCTTGATTGCCGCTCATCACGCCTTCGGACGTGGAGACGACCGCCACGCCCAACCCACCCAGCACGCGCGGGATCTCCGTGGCGCCCACGTAATTCCGCAACCCGGGCCGGCTCACGCGACGCAGGCCCTCAATGACCGGTTTCTTTCCCCGGTACTTCAACCGCAGCTTGATCGTCTTGCGGGGATTGCCCTCGATGTTCACATCGGCAACGTAGCCCTCCTGCTTCAGCACCTTCGCGATGCTTTCCTTCACCCGGGAATGAGGAATCTGCACCGTCGGCAGCAACGCCCGGCCGGCGTTGCGGATGCGGGTCAACATGTCGGAAATCGCGTCAGTCATAATATCACCAGCTCGCCTTCACCACGCCGGGAATCAGGCCGTTGAGCGCCGCCTCCCGGAACGTCAAGCGTGAGGCCCCAAATTTGCGCAGATAGCCGTGGCGCCGGCCGCTCATCGAGCAGCGGTTCACCACACGCGTCGGACTGGCATCGCGCGGCAGTTTGGCCAGCCCGGCGTAGTCGCGCCGGGCCTTTAACTCCGCACGCTTGGCGGCGTACTTTTTCACCGTGTTCTGCTTGCGCTTGTTGCGCTCGATCCATGCTGTCTTGGCCATAACGAGTTATTGCTTTGCTTCGGCAAATGGAAACCCCATGAACTTCAACAAATCCAGCGCCTCGGCGTCTTTCCGGGCGGTTGTCACAATGGTGATGTCCATGCCTTGCTGGCGCTTGATCTTGTCCATTTCGATCTCCGGAAAAATGGTCTGCTCGGCAACGCCAAACGTGTAGTTGCCGCGACCGTCAAACTTGCGCGGCGACAAACCGCGAAAGTCCCGGATGCGCGGCAGCGTCACCGAAACGAGCCGGTCAAAGAACTCATACATCGCGTCCTGGCGCAACGTCACGCGGCAACCGATGGGCTGGCCCAGCCGCAGCTTGAAATTGGCGATGTTGTGGCGCGACTTGCTGATGGCCGGTTTGCGCCCGGTGATTTGCATGAGATCGCGGGCGGCGTCATCCACGGCGCTTTTCTCAAGCGAGGCGCTGACCCCCATGTTCACCACAATCTTCACCATGCGGGGCACCTGATGCGGATTGCGGTACTGGTGCTTCTCTTTCAGCGCCGGTACCACATCGGTAACGTACTTCTCGTAAAGTCTGGTTTTCATTCTTCAATGTCACGGATTTTGCCGTGACGATCTCGTGCTTGCTGCAATCTCAAATCAACTCGCCGCCGGCGCGCCGCCACCCCGCTTGGCGGCCCGCGCGTCGTACACGTCCGCCTTCATCACGTTGGAGACATGCACCGAGCCTTCGCGCTCGACGATGGCGCCCTGCGGATGCTGCTGGCTCTTGCGCATGTGCCGCTTGAGCATGCGTGCGCCCTCCACAATGACGCGGTTTTTCTTTGTGTTGACGGCAATGATGCGCCCGCGCTTGCCCTTGTCCGCACCGGCAATCACCACCACTTCTTCACCCTTTTTAACGTGCAAATTGGCCATAACCTCAAATGACTTCCGGCGCGAGTGAAATGATTTTCATGAACCGCTTCTCGCGCAACTCCCGCGCGACCGGCCCAAAAATGCGCGTGCCCTTCGGGTTCAACTCCTTGTCAATGATCACGCAGGCATTGCTGTCGAAACGCAGATAGGAACCGTCATTCCGCCGGATTGCCTTGCGCGTGCGAACCACCACGGCGTCATGCACCTCGCCCTTTTTCACCTGGCTTTCCGGCGCGGCGACTTTGATATGGACCTTGATGACGTCACCCACGTGCGCGTAGCGTTGATTGCGGCCCAGCACGCCGATGGCCCAAGCCACCTTCGCCCCGGTGTTGTCGGCCACGTCGAGATGAGAACGAATTTGTAACATAAACCCTCGTTAAGCGGCCACGCGCTCCACACCGCTGCTGCGTTCGACAATTTCCACCAAGCGCCAGCGCTTCAGCCGCGAGAGGGGGCGCGTTTCTTCGATCCGCACCCGGTCACCCACCTTTGCCTCGCTCTTTTCGTCGTGCGCGTAAAGCTTCTTGTAGGCGGTCACCACTTTCTTGAAACGGGGATGCGGGAAACGGCGTTCCACCCGCACAACAATGGTCTTGGCCATTTTGCTTACAATGACTTCCCCGACGCGTTCCTTGCGGTGCCCGCGCGTTGCCACCGGTTGATTGACAGTTTCAGCCATACCAGATTCCTAAGCCGCTTTGTTGCGCAATTGGGAAATGCGCGTTTCCATCCGCGCGACATCGCGGCGCAACACCCGCAGGCGCGCCGGTTTTTCCAGTTGCGCGCTTGCCTGCTGCAAACGCAGGTTGAACATTTCCTGGCGCAAATCGCGGCTCTTGGCCGCCAACTCCACCAACGTCATGTCTTTGATTTCCGAAAAATTCATAGCTAACTCGCTCCTACCTCGCCATGCGATGCCGCGAGATGAACTTGGTCTTGATCGGCAGTTTCGTCGCCGCCAGACGCAACGACTCGCGCGCAATGGCCTCCGTAACCCCATCCACTTCAAACAGAACATTGGCCGGGCGAATCACTGCCACCCACGATTCCAAGGGCCCCTTGCCCTTGCCCATCCGCGTTTCCAGCGGCTTCTTCGTGAACGACTTCTGCGGGAACACCCGAATCCACATTTTCCCGTGGCGCTTCATGTTGCGGGCGATGGCCACGCGGGCAGCCTCGATCTGCTTCGTATCGAGCCAGCAGCGCTCCAAAGCCATCAATCCATACTCGCCAAATGCCACCGTGCTGCCGCGATAGGCCAGCCCGGCCCGGTTGCCGCGGTGCATCTTGCGGTACTTCACTCTTTCCGGCATCAACGGCATAACAAAAAATCCTTTGCTAAGTTAGCTCGCCACCACTTCGGCGGTCGCCGCAGCTTTCTGCGGCTTGGTTTCCCCCCGGCAAATCCAGCACTTTACGCCCAGCTTGCCATACATGGTCTTGGCCTCGGCAAAGCCGTAATCAATGTTTGCCCGCAACGTGTGCAAGGGGACACGGCCCCAGTGATACGACTCGACACGCGCCAGTTCCGCCCCGCCCAGCCGACCGCCGCATCGAATCTTGATGCCGTCGGCCCCGAAATCCTTGGCCGTCTGGACCGCCTTCTTCATGGCCCGGCGGAACGAAACCCGGCGTTCAAGTTGTAGCGCCACGTTCTCCGCGACGAGCTGGGCGTCAATCTCCGGGGACTTGATTTCCAAGATGTCCACGTAAATTTCCTTCCCGGTCATGCGGCTCAATTCTTCCTTGAGCTTGTCAATTTCCGCGCCCTTGCGACCAATCACCACCCCGGGCCGCGCGGTGAGAATCGTGATGCGGCAGCGACTCGCCGCGCGCTCAATTAGAATCTTGGGCACGGAAGCCGATTCGAGCTTCTTCTTGAGCAACTCGCGAATCTGGCGGTCCTCAGCGAGCAAGCCGCCAAATTCCTTCTTGGCCGCGAACCACTTCGAGCGCCAGTCCTTGTTGACGGCAACGCGCAGACCGATTGGGTTGGTTTTTTGTCCCATACTGATTATTCGTCTGACAGAACGATTTTGATGTGGCAGCGACGCTTGAGAATCGGGCCAGCCGAACCGCGTGCCTTGGCGGTAAACCGTTTGATGGTCAAAGCGGTGCCGGCATGGGCTTCCTTCACGCGGAGCGATTCCGGCGCGAGCCGCTGGGCAGAACCCAGAAAACTCTCGAAACGCGCGAGCTTGCGGCTCAGGGCGCCCTTGCGCTTGCGATTCCGGGTGTTGCCGACCTGGGTTTGCAGGTCGCTGATGGCCTGCTGCACCTTGGCAGCGGTCCACTCGCTGCGCCAGTGCTCCGCATTGGCTATGGCACTGGCCAAAGTCTTGGCCACAAACCGCGCGGATTTACGGGGCACCACTTGCAACACCGCCTGGGCCTCCAGCGCAGGCAAACCCTGGATCTGACGCACCGTTTCGCGCATCTTCTGCGCAGACATCGGCACGTTCTTCATGATGGCTTGAACTTCCATGCTACTTGGCCTCCGCCTTGGCTGTATGGGCGCCGTGCCGCTTGAAGGTTCGGGTGGGCGAAAACTCGCCCAAGCGGTGCCCCACCATATTCTCCGTCACAAACACCGGGTTAAAAACCTTGCCGTTATGCACGGTGAACGTAAGCCCCACAAAGTCGGGCGTGATGGTGGAACGCCGCGACCATGTCTTGATCGGCGTCTTGGACTTGGTGTCCTTCGCCTTCCGGATCTTGTCCAGCAGGTGAAAATCAATGAACGGACCTTTTTTAATCGAGCGTCCCATAGCTGCTTATTGGTTCTTCATTGGCCGACCGTCACGGCGGACAACGATAAAGCGATTCGAGGCCTTTTGCTTGCTGCGCGTCCGGTAGCCCTTGGCCAGAAGCCCCCACGGCGAGGTCAACTGCTGCCAGCCGCCGCCGGACTTGGACTTGCCGGCACCGCCGCCGTTCGGATGATCCACCGGATTGCGCGCCACGCCCCGGGTAATCGGGCGGATGCCCCGATGCCGGGATCGGCCCGCCTTGCCGAGAATCACATTCTCATGTTCCGTGTTACCCACCTGACCGATCGTGGCATAGCAGTTTTCGTTCACCTTCCGAATCTCCCCGGAAGGCAACCGGATCTGCGCATAACCCTCGTCGCGCGACATCAAAGTGGCCGCCCCGCCCGCCGTACGCACCATTTGCGCGCCGCGCCCCGGCGTCAACTCAATGCCATGAATGGCCAGCCCGACAGGAATCGCTTTCAACGGAAGGGCATTGCCCAACTCAGCCGGCGCCGCCGGTCCACTCATCACCTTGCCGCCTACCTGGATGCCAGCCGGCGCAATGATGTAACGCTTTTCGCCATCCTTGTATTCCAGCAAGGCGAGCCGCGCGGAACGGATCGGATCGTATTCGATCGCCGCCACGGTGGCTTCCACCCCATGCTTGTTGCGCTTGAAGTCCACAAGGCGGAGCTTCTGCTTGTGTCCGCCACCAATCCCGCGCGCCGTGACGCGACCGTAGCAATTGCGTCCGCCGGTCTTCTTGCGAATCTGCACCAGCCTCTTTTCAGGCCGGGTCTTCGTCACCTCGCTGAAATCCGCGTACGAGGCGTAGCGCAGAGACGGCGTCAGCGGTCTAAAGGTTTTAACTGGCATAAAATCAATAATTCCAAGTCAGCAACTCTTGGAGCAAGCGAACCATCATTCCTGTCCCCGCCGGGGATCAGTTATCGGCCCGCGAATCTGCTGGCCCTTGCGCCTTTGGGGCGAAAGGGACGCAGAGACTAGCAAACGGCGAAACGCGCGCAACAACATTTTTGCAGAAATTTCGCTGTCCAAAAACTTTCCGATGGACACCACCTATAGGCTGACCTTGCACGGAAACATTGCAGGGAACTTGAGCGCCACTGCCGCCACCTGACAAAGTCTCCGTCAGGCAATTCCATCCGCAAACCCCGTGGTGATGGGATCAGCCTTCCCGGCCATTTGAACGTTTCCATCCAAACGCGCGAAGGGCGCGGAGCAAACTGATGCACCGCGCCCGTATCGTTTCCATTTCGGCTCAGGTAAGGACAATCTTGTCGCCGGCCTTGAGGGTGACGATGGCTTTCTTCCAGCCCGGCGAACGCCCCGCTTGCGGCGTACGCTGGCGGCGGGCCTTGCCGCGCACGTTCAAGGTGTTCACGCGCGCCACCTTGACTTTGAACAGTTCCTGCACGGCCTGGCGAATCTGAGTCTTGTTCGCGCGCGGGTCGGCCACGACGGTGTATTGGTTGTACTTCTCACCCTGCCGCGTGCCCTTCTCGGTCAGGCGGACGGTCTTGATGATTTGGAAAGCGTTCATGTTATTCCTGGTTCAGCCGGGCTTCGATCTTCTCAAACGCACTGCGCGTAAACAGCAATTTGTCCGGCCGCAAAACGTCGTAGGTATTCACCAGATCGCTGGTAACGAACTTCACGTTGGGCAGGTTGCGGGATGCCAGCATAATGGTCTTGTCCAATTCCGGCGCGATGACCAGCGTCGTACCCTTCAATTCCAGCGCGTTCATGACGCCAACGAATTCGCGGGTCTTGGGCGAACCGAGCTTCAGTTCGTCCACCACCACCACGTCGCCGGCCTTGAGTCGCTCGCTCAACGCCTTGCGCAACGCCAGCCGGCGCGTGCGGAGGTTGACTTTCTTGCCGAAATCGCGCGGTTTGGGGCCAAAGACCACGCCGCCGCCGCGCCACAACGGCGACGCAAACGAACCGGCGCGGGCGCGGCCCGTGCCTTTTTGCCGCCACGGTTTCTTGCCGGAGCCGGCCACCTCACCCATGGTCTTGGTGCAGGCGGTGCCCATGCGCTGATTGGCGCGATAGGCCACCACGGTGTCATGCACGGCCTGGGTACCCTTGCCGCCATCCACCAGCGGGAACTTCACTTCCAGTTCACCCTGGCTGTTTCCTTTAGTGTCTTTGACTGTAAGTTTCATCTTATGCCGTTCCAACGTTCTTGCGCATTAACGAACTGAAGCCGCGTTACTTCTTGGCCGCCGTCTTTTTCACCTCACCACGCTTGGTGGTCGCAATCGAAACCGGCGGGGTCCAACCCTTGGGCCGTTTCTTGGCTTCGCGAATAACCACGTAATCACCCTCGGCGCCGGGAATCGAGCCTTTGATCAGCAGCAGATTGTCCGCTTCGCGCACTTGAATGACCTCGAGATTCTGCGTGGTGCGGCGCACCTGGCCCATGTGGCCGGGCATCTTCATGCCGCGCATGACCGTGCCGGGAAACAGGCGCTGACCGATGGCGCCGCTGCGCCGATGCCAGCCCTTGGCGCCGTGCGTGGAATCGCCCCCGCGAAAATGATGGCGTTTGACCACGCCTTCAAAACCGCGCCCCTTCGTGACGCCGATGGCGTCCACAAAATCGCCCGGGGCAAACAACGTGACGCCCACGGTTTCACCGGCTTTGACTTCCATGGAGAAATTGCGGAACTCCTGAATGCGTTTGACGGGCTTGCCGTTGAACTTCTTGATGTGGCCGGCAACGGGTTTGCTTAGACGTTGTTCCTTTTGTTCGTCGAAGCCGAGCTGCACGGCGTTGTAACCGTCCTTGCTGGCCTGGGTCTTTACCTGCAGGACATAATTAGGCCCCGCGAGCACTACCGTCACGGGCGTGATCACGCCATTGGCGTCATAGACCCGCGCATGGCCGAGTTTCTTTCCGAGTAATCCGAGTGGCATAACAGTAATTCCTTAAAGCGTTGAGAGGTTTGCTCGAGCCATCGCTAAATCTTGATGGTAATGTCCACCCCGGCCGGCAGGTTGAGTTTCTTCAACTCATCCACGGTCTTGGCCGTGGGATCGAGGATGTCAATCAACCGTTTGTGGGTGCGCTGCTCGAAGGTCTCCTGGGATTTCTTGTCCGCATGAGGCGAACGAAGCACGGTAAATTTTTCGATGCGGGTGGGAAGCGGGATGGGGCCGGCAACCCGCGCGCCGGTGCGCTTGACGGTGTCGGCGATTTCGCGCGCCGATTGGTCTATGACGCGATGGTCATAAGCCTTGAGTCGAATTCGAATGCGTTGTCCAGTCATACAAAGAACGATTGTCTGTTAGTAACTGATTGCCGCCTCACCATTTCCCGAAGCGGGCGCTGAATCTAACAAAAGAAAATCCCGACACAACAGGTTTTTTTGGGAAAGTTTTCCGGCGTGCTTTCTGGCCCGCGAGAAACCGGGCCCAACCGTTCCAGATCAAGTGCCAGAGGAGTTGGTTCCCATGCAGAAATCACCTGCGCAAACGTTGATCTATGTGGCATAATTCGCCCTGTGATCTATCTCGACCACAACGCCACGACCCCGGTTGCGCCGGAAGTCTTGGAGGGGACGATGCCTTACCTGACGACCGAATGGGGCAATCCGTCCAGCAGCTACAAGTTCAACGCGAAGCTCAAGCGAGTGATTGAATCGGCACGGGCACAGGTGGCGGAATTGATCGGCGCGAGCGGGCGCGAAATCATCTTCACGTCCTGCGCCACGGAAAGTAACAACGCGGCAATTTGAGCGGCCCTCAAAGCCAATTCGGTCAAGCGCCACATCGTTACTTCGGCGGTGGAACATTCGTCGGTTCTGAATCACTGCAGGGCGCTGGAAAAGGACGGCTACCGAGTGACGTATCTGCCGGTGGATCGGGACGGATTGCTCAAGCTGGCGGATTTGAAAAATGCAATCACCGAAGACACCGCCGTCGTATCGCTGATGTGGGCGAACAACGAAACCGGCGTGTTGTTCCCGGTGCAGAAGATTGCCGAAATCTGTCGCGCGCGGGGCGTGCTCTTTCACTGCGACGCCGTCCAAGCAGCGGGCAAGGAGGTAATTGACGTGCAGAAAGTGCCGGCGGATTACCTGTCGCTCACGGGTCACAAGCTTGGTGCGACCAAAGGCGTGGGGGCGCTTTACGTCCGGCGGAAAGCGCCGTTCTCGCCGCTGATTCACGGCGGATGTCAGGAGCGCGGCCTGCGCGGCGGGACAGAATGCGTGCCGCTGATTGTTGGGATGGGTAATGCGGCGGAACTGGCGCGCAAGCATCTGCCGGGCTACGAGAATAAAGTCCGTCTGCTGCGTGATGCGCTGGAGAAAGGAATTCTCGGCAGTTCCCTCACCCGGTCTTCGACCATTCTCTCCCATCCGATGGGCGAGGGCCGGAAAACGAGAGCGGATCACTCCCTCTCCCATCGGATGGGAGAGGGCCGAGGTGAGGGCGCGGGCATTCCCAACACCGAATTGAACGGCCACAAGACCCAACGCCTGGCCAACACCACCAACATCACCTTCCACGGCATCGAATCCGAGGCACTGCTCATCCTGTTGGATCAGGAAGGCATCTGCGCTTCCTCTGGCTCGGCCTGTTTGGCGGATTCCGACGAGCCGTCGCATGTCGTCAAAGCGATGAAGCCCGATTCCACCGCGTCGCGGCAGATGATCCGTTTCTCACTTGGGCTTGAGAACACTGACAACGACGTCAAAGCAGCCTTGCCCGCCATTGAGCGCGCAGTCAAGATGCTGCGCGCCTGAGACGCCGGAATGAAACTGCCCGCCGACACGGTCATTGCCCTTGAAAAGGTAACGCACTACCTGCTGGTGCCGCAGGTGCGGGGCGACAAGTCCGGCTTTCTCGAACGCGCCGGTTACACGTCGGAGCACGCGGACCAGTTGTTGCGCGACCTGCGGGTGCAATTGCTTCCTTTGAAAGCCATCCCGGGAAAGTCCAACAAGTTTGGCCAATACTACGAAACCAGTGGCAACTTGACTGGGCCAAACGGCGTGACCCTGGCAGTCCGGGCCATTTGGATGACCGAGCACTTGTCGCGGGTGACAAAGTTCGTTACCTTGCTGCCGGACAAACGAAAAGCGCGATGAAGTTCGAACTCTACATAGACATGGTGCTAACCCGGGACCTGCCGGAAGAACGGCTCAAGCAGGGCGACATCGTCAAGCTGGTCGAACACCACCCTGGCCGCCCCGATCAAGAAGACGGTTACAGCGCCGAAGTCTTCAATGCGCTGGGTGACTCCATCGCTGTCATCACCGTGCCCGAATCCGCCCTCGAACCACTGCGCGAGGACGAAGTCTGTTGCGTGCGTCCGCTGGCGGCGGCGTAAGGGACGTTGATTTCCAGTACGGACCGCTCCATTCGCCCAGAGTCAATTGGCAAACGGTAAGACATGAAATCGAACCCAATCCTCGAAGAAGTCTGGCGGATCAAGGACGAACTGGCGCGGGAAGCCAATTACGACGTTCGCCAACTCTGTGAGAACACCCGGCGCTGGGCGGCGGAACACCCGCACCCCGGCCCGGTGGTCCGGAACGCCGAGGAATTGCGGCAACTCATCGCGGAAAAGGAACGCCAGCGCGCGGAGCAATCGGCGCTGACGCTCAACGAAGAACCGCCCAAGCCGGAAAAGGCCTGACCACTTGAACAAAGCGGCGAAACTGGCGCGCGAACATCTGCCGGGCTACGAGCAGAACGTCCGTCCGCTGCGCGATGCGCTGGAGGAAGGAATTCCAACCTCAACTCCGAATACGGAATTGAACGGCCACAAGACGCAACGGCTGGTAAACACAGCCAATATCACGTTCCACGGTATCGAATCCGAAGCGTTGCTCATCCTGCTTGATCAAGAACGTATTTGCGCGTCGTCTGGTTCGGCCTGTCTCGCGGATTCAGACGAACCATCGCACGTGGTCAAGGCGATGAAGCCGACATCGGCAGCTTCCCGACAAATGATCCGCTTTTCTTTAGACTCGATTGCACGGGGGCAATCTTTGACCGCGAGTTACATGGGCCAGAACACGGAGTTCATCCCGACGCGTCGGGACAAGGTCAACCCCGCCAAGACCGAACGCCGCAAGGAACTCGCGCAGGTTACGCCGGCCGCGATTCCAGTCCAACCTCGGCCTCCGTTTTCCGCTCCAGAACTCCGATGGCTTCGACTTGCCGAAGCAGGCGGGAGATTTGATCCTCCGTCAGTCGTCGCACCGGGGGACGTACCGGCCCGCAATCCACTCCCACCAGGCGCATGATCGCCTTGCCGGCAGGCAGCACGCCGAATTGCGCGAGCAATTGCACCAGCTTCACTGATTTGAGTTGCAGGGCTTGTGCCGTCACGAGGTCGCCGGCTTGATGCGCGGCGATGATCTTGTGATAAAGCGGGGCGGCATAATTGTAGGTACTGCCTACGGCGCCGGGCGCACCCAGCGCCAAGGCGGCCAGCAGCACTTCGTCGCAGCCAAACAAGATGTTGAACCGGCCATCCTCCGCTTCCAGACACTCCTGTAGTGACATCAGGTTTGAACTAGTGAATTTGACGCCGGCCAGATTGGGAATGCGCGCGCGGCCTTTGCGCAGGAACTCCAGCATGGAAAGTTCCACACCGGTCAATGCTGGAATGTCGTAAAAATAAAACGGCAGGGAGGTCGCCGCGGCCGCCACCGGCTCGCAAAAATCCAACAGATCATCCACGGTGGCCGGTTTGAAGTAGGAGGGCGACAGAATGCTGACTGCGTCGGCGCCGATCTCCTGCGCGTGAGCGGCGAGCGCAACCGCATCGCCAATGCTGTTATGTCCCGCATGGACGATGAGCTTGAGCGCATCGTTCGGGATCGCAGCGCGCCAGTGCTCGGCCACCTGCCGGCGCTCCGCGACCGTGAGCGACAAGCCTTCACCGGTGCTGCCGCAAATAAACGCGCCCCTGACACCGTCGGCTACCAGGCGGGCTGCCTGCCGCTCAATCATGTCGAGGCTCAAGCTGCCGTCCGCGTGCATCGGGGTGTGGGGAGCGGCGACGAGTCCCGTCAGGAACTTTGAATAGTTGCGCATAGCGTGAGCCTAATTTGCCCTCAACCACCCGTAGGGAGCGAACAAATACGACTTGTCATTTATGCAGACAGCCGCATGTTTGCCCGCGCCGGTGGGCCGCATGACCTGACACAACACCATGGATGCCATCCCGAAACGCTCCTCGCTCGTGGCGCAAACCGCCGCCATCCTGCGCGAGAACATCCTGGCCGGCGTGTGGGAAGACCTGCTGCCGGGCGAACTCGAACTTTGTGAGCGGTTTCAGGTCAGCCGCGTCACCCTGCGCGCCGCGTTGGACCAACTCCGGCGCGAGGGTTGGTTTCGCAGCACCCAGGGCAAACGCCGGGCCATCACCCGCGAACGCGCCCTCAAAGCGTCCGTCAAACCGAGTGACTCCGTGGTCCTGCTTTCGCCGCTGCCGCTGCAAAACATTCCCGCCAACGCAATCTTTTGGGTGGATGCCTTGCGCGATCATCTGGGCGCGGCGGGCTATCGGTTGGAAGTTCAAGCCAGTCAAGCCTGCTATTCCCAGCATCCGGAACACGCGCTCGAAACACTGGTCCACAAGTGCCGGCCCGCCGGTTGGGTGTTGTACCTTTCAACTGCGCCCATGCAACAATGGTTTTCTGACCGCGGCCAGCGGTGCGTGATCAGCGGCTCCCGCCATCCGAAAGTGGAACTCTCTTCGGTGGACATTGACTACGCCGCCGCCTGTCAGCACGCGGTGGGTTTGCTGGCGGGGAAAGGCCATCGGCGGCTGGCCCTGTTGATGCCGCACAGTGATCAAGCGGGCAACCTGGAAAGCGAGCGCGGGTTCACGGAAGCCGGCCAAAAGCTCCAGGCCCAGGGTGTGGAAACCCTGGTCGCTCACCACGATGGCTCCGTCGCGGCCATCTGTCGCGCATTGGATGGACTGGTTCGCGCCGCCCGACCTGTGACAGGTTTCCTTGTGGCCAAACCGGCGCACGTCGTCACGGCGGTCAGTCATCTGCTGCGGCGCGGCGACCGTGTGCCCCAGGACGTAAGCCTGATCTCCCGCGACGACGATCCGTTGCTGGAGCACCTGGTGCCGAGTGTGACCCGGTATCACACTGATCCGGCGCTGTTCGCCCGCAAGATTTCCCGCATTGTCGTGGACATGGTTCGCAACGGCGTGCGGCGGCGGAACGACTCCCGTCTGATGCCGACGCTCATTCGCGGCGAGACGCTGGGTTGAACCGGCTTCCACCCGGCCCGGAACGAAAGCGTGCGGCTGTCCGACAAAAAGACAAGCGGAACCAACTGGAGGTCCCGCTCAATCGAGTTAGCCTGTTCCCCAACACAAGCCGGCGGCGCGCGGAAATTTCTGCGCGTTCCATCAGCCGGATCAACATGGCCTGAGTATGAAGCAAAAACTTTTTTCGATCCTTGCAGTTCTCAGCACGATGAGTGCATTGGCCCAAACCCCGCGCGGCTACAGCATCCCGCTGATTGATCTTTCGGCGGAGACGCACCGGCAGGTCATCGTGGACCGCGAGCCGGGCCAGTATCTCGGTCATCCCACCACGGTGCTGCTGGAAGATGGCAAGACCATGTTGTGCGTTTATCCCAAGGGCCACGGGCGCGGTGCGATTGTTTACAAACGCAGCACCGATGGTGGTCTGACGTGGAGCGAGCGCCTGCCGGTGCCGGAGAACTGGGCCACCAGCAAGGAAGTTCCCACCCTGCATCGCACGATTGCGCCGGATGGCCGGAAGCGAATCATCATGTGGTCCGGATTGTATCCCGCGCGGCTTGCGGTGACGGACGACGACGGCAAACACTGGAGCGATCTGCAGCCCGTAGGCAATTGGGGCGGCATCGTGGTCATGGGTTTCACCGAACCGCTCAAGACCGGCGCAGGCCATCACCTCGCGATGTTCCACGACGACGGACGGTTCTTCACCGCCAAACCGCAGCAACAGAAACCGGTGGTGTTCACCCTGTTCAAGACGTTTTCCAAGGACGGCGGTCTGACGTGGTCGTTTCCCGAGGAAGTGTGGCAAGGCTCGGATGTGCATTTGTGCGAGCCGGGCTTGATCCGTTCGCCGGATGGCAAACAACTTGCCGTGCTGCTCCGGGAAAACGCGCGCCGGAAGAATTCGCATGTCATTTTCTCCAATGACGAAGCGAAAACGTGGTCCGCACCACGCGAACTGCCCGGCGCACTCACCGGCGACCGGCACACCGGCAAATACGCACCCGACGGACGGCTGTTTATCAGCTTCCGCGACACCACGCTGGAAAGTCCGACCAAAGGCGACTGGGTCGGCTGGGTGGGCAAGTATGATGACATCGTCAAGAATCGCGAAGGCCAATATCGCGTGCGGTTGATGGACAACACCAAGGGCGCGGATTGTGCCTACCCCGGGGTTGAACTCCTGCCCGACGGCACGTTTGTCACGACCACTTACGGTCACTGGACCACCAACGAGCAACCTTACATCGTCAGCGTGCGGTTCAAGTTGTCCGAGCTGGATGCGAAACATCGGGCGAGCCTGCCGACCGGGCGTTGATGGGTTGTTCCCGTGGGGAAGTTTTCGCCGAAGTCCTCAGCCGCAGCGACTGCGCGTTGGTCTGGCGCAAATATCAGCAGGAATCGCTGGAGGCGTTGCTGGTCATTCCCTATTGTCGCCCCAACCATTATGGCTACGCATCCACCTTCGCTCCCGCACCACCGGACTTTCGCCGCATGGCGGCGGGGAGTATGCACGATTGCTTGTGGTTTGCTGGCCTCAATCGCACTGTCTGTGGGCGCTGCGGAAAATTCCTCGCCATTGAACTGGCGACAACTCCCGCCGCTGCCGGATTCGCTGGGAGTTGCCGCGCCGTTTGCCGGGGTGAGCGGCAAAACTCTGCTAGTGGCCGGTGGCGCAAATTTTCCGGACGGCTTTCCGTGGCAGGGCGGCACCAAAGTCTGGCACGACACGGTCCATTCGCTGGCCTCACCCGAGGCCGCATGGAAAGCCGCCGGCAAACTCCCGCGCCCGCTGGCCTATGGCGTTTCCGTTACCTACGGCCAGGGCGTGGTGTGTGCGGGCGGCAGTGATGCGGAACGCCATTACGCCGATGTCTTCGTGATGCGACTGGTCGGTGAGGAGCTTCAGTTTCAAACCCTGCCATCGTTACCCAGACCGCTGGCCAATGGCGCCGGGGCGCTGTTGGGCAACACACTCTACGTTGCCGGTGGCAGCGAAACGCCGGAGGCCACCAATGCCCTGAATAACTTCTGGGCGCTGGATCTCGCGGCGGTGCAACCGCAGTGGCGGGAATTAGAGCCGTGGCCCGGCCCGGCCCGGATGCTCCCCGTGGCAGCGGTGCAGGACGGCGCATTCTTTCTCGCGAGCGGCGTGGAACTGTTCGGCGACGCGGACGGTAAACCGGCACGCCGTTACTTGCGTGACGCCTACCGCTACAAGCCCGGCGCCGGTTGGAGACGCATTGCTGATTTGCCACATCCGACTGCGGCTGCGCCTTCGCCCGCACCGGCCTTGGGTCAGTCGTCATTTGTCATTCTCGGCGGCGACGACGGATCGAAAGTCGGTTTCCAACCGATCGAGCAACATCCCGGTTTTCCCAAAACCATTCTCACTTATCACACCATCACGGACACCTGGAAGCCGCTCGGTGAAATGCCCGCCGCGCGCGTCACCACGCCAACTGTAAAATGGAACGATGACTGGATCGTGCCCAGCGGCGAAATGCGGCCCGGCGTACGTTCGCCGGAAGTGTGGGCGTTCAAGGCCACCGCGCGAAAAGCCGCGTTTGGCTGGATCAATTATTCGGCCGTGTTCGCCTATCTGCTCGGCATGGTGTGGATTGGATTCATCTGCTCGAAGAAAAACAAGAGCACGAACGACTTCTTCCGGGGCGGCCAGCGGATTCCCTGGTGGGCGGCGGGCTTGAGCATTTTCGCGACGATGCTCAGTTCGATCACGTTCATGGCCATCCCGGCAGCGTCCTATCTGAGCGGTTGGAATCTGTTCCTGGCCAATTCCTATATTCTGATAACGCCGCTGGTGGTGTGGGTATTCCTGCCGTTCTATCGCAATCTGAATGTGACGTCGGCCTACGAATATCTGGAGCGACGGTTCAACCTCGCCACGCGGCTGGCGGGGAGCGTGTTGTTTATGCTCTATCAATGCGGACGCATCGCCATCGTGCTCTATCTCCCGGCGCTGGCGTTGGCGACGGTGAGCGATTTCAACCTGCAAACCTGCATCCTCATCATGGGGGTGCTGTGCATCGTCTATACCGTGGTGGGCGGCATTGAGGCGGTGATCTGGACGGACGTGGTGCAGGCGTTCCTGCTCATGGGCGGAGCGATCTTCAGTCTGGTGTTCATTCTGGTGAACGTCGAAGGCGGCATCGGCGGCGCGGTGCGCATCGCGACGGACGGCGAACATTTCTTCGAAACTGTGAACTGGAGTTGGGACCTTACCGTGGCGTCGGGTTGGGTCATCCTGATCGGCAGTTTGTTTCACAATCTCTTCCCCTACACCGCCAGCCAGGACGTGGTGCAACGTTACGTCACCACGAAGGATCAAGCCGGCGCCGCGCGCGGCATCTGGCTCAACGCGCTGGTCTCCGTGCCCGCGCAAGCCGTGTTCTTCGCGCTCGGGACGGCCTTGTTCGTCTTTTACAAACAACACCCCGCCCGTTTGGAAACCACGCTCCAGAACGACGCCATCTTCCCGTTCTTCCTCATGTCGGAACTGCCCGTGGGCGTGGCCGGCCTGGTGGTGGCGGGCATTTTCGCCGCGGCGCAGTCCACCCTTTCCAGCAGCCTGAACTCCATTGCCACCGCCTACGTCACGGATTTCCACCGGCGCCTCTGGCCCGCGCAGGGCGACCGTAGTTATCTGCGCGCAGCGCGGGTGGCGACGCTGGGGGTCGGCGTAGTGGGCATCGGCATTGCGCTGATCATGGCGGGCACGGACATCCGTTCCATTTACACCACCTTCCTTGAAGTGCTGGGGCTGTTGGGCGGCACGCTGTCCGGTCTGTTCCTGCTGGGCATCTTCAGCCGGCGCGCTTCCGGTCGGGGGGCGCTTATTGGCGCGGTGCTGAGCGCAGCCATTGTTTTCACCGTGCGCTACACCCATCCGCTCAACGTGTATGCCTACGCGCCGATTGGGCTGACGAGTTGTGTGCTGGCTGGCTGGCTGATCAGCCTGGTGCTGTTGCCGGTGCGCAAGGACCTCGCTGGCCTCACGATTCACACGTTGAACCGACGCGCGTAAACCTCAGCTTTTGAAACTCATCGCGTCATCATATGTTGGCGAACGCTCGAAAGGAGATGATGGCCAGATGGCTGCGAACCACCGGCTTTCCCCCGCCGCTGGCGCAACGCATTCTTTCCCACGGGGCAAGCCGGATGGAAAGGAAGTTCGGCGCGATCACACCCTCACAGCAAGCGACGCTTCCTCCGCGCCTCAATCCTTTCCAATCCTTTGGCGATTAGGCCCAATGCCGTTTAGGAATTCAGGCATAGATTTCGCCGACGGCGTACTCAATGGGGCCGCTGCGGTAGGTATTCTTGCGCAAGCGCGGCCAACTGCTC
>JAANMV010000101.1_pt1 | contig 92605 bp, 78 predicted proteins | sample 7279661 | NCBI WGS metagenome assembly JAANMV01 (sample SAMN14094540, study PRJNA606508) | bioreactor metagenome | isolation source: A lab-scale SPAN reactor treating ammonium-rich wastewater day 121 | place: Ireland: Galway | collected 2017-05-16
TGCTCATAACGGTATTTTATGGCAACGATCGCTGGCATCGCAATACAACGTTTTGGCTCAAGAAGAACCGGATGCGAGCATCCGGGCTACGCCCGCTCATCAACAAGTAGAGCGCCTCTGTGATGGGAAATCAATCAGCGGATGCCATCGGAGTAATTCTCCCCGATCGATCTTGCGAATCGGCTCTGCCGAAGGCATGGTGCGAACAGAAAGTGGCCATTGTACGCCGCAAGTTGAAATGCTGTTCGACGCGGGGCGGATTGGGTTGGCGATGAGGTCCGCGTTGCAGAATAGCGAATCCGAGCGGCCGGTTGTCGCCAAGAACATGGCTCACCGTTCAATAGCGGTTAACGGGAGCCGCCCTAGGCTTGCTCCGTCATGGCGGGGGCTAGGGAGAGCGATGAAGTCCGAGAAACCTATCAGGCCCCGCTGCCAGGTGTAGCGTCGGGTTCGGCGCGACCCCTTCTTGCCGCGAGCTGTTCGGCGGACAGGAACCGCATCGCCTGCTTGAACGGCGCCCGCACGTCTGGCCGCAGTTCCCGCGCCCACTCCGTCCCGTCCTCGCCACGGGAGTGGGCGAATCGGGCTAGCGCGTACCCGTAGATCGGCATGGTGAGGTAGCCTTGCCGGCCCATCTTCCACCCGCTGAAGGGGCCTTCTTGCCAGGACTGCTCCCGGATGACCGAGTTGGCGGTGATGGCCCCCAGCCCGAAATACACGGTGAGCAGGTCGGTCAGCGGCTCTTGGTCCTCTTCGTCGCCTGAGAGCCGCCCGTGCCCGAGCAGGTGGACGTGCCCTAGTTCGTGGGCCATGGTCGCCACCATCGCCAACGGGTCGTGCAGGTTAGCGGCCTCCAACCAAACCCGGAACTTGTCGCCTTCCGGGTGGTACAGCCCAGTGGTGCCCTGCCACTGGCCTTCGAACATCGGGTGGCCGGCGAGTGGCCCTTGGTCGCTGTACAGGGACATTTCGATGCAACCCGGGTCGACGTCCATATACCCGCACACCCGGTCGAGTACGCGGCGGGCGTCGTCCTCCGTTCCGTCGTACGAATCGGGGAAGAATTCCGGCCGGGGCAAGACAGCCGCGCACTTGCGGACCCGCTCGACGCCAAACTGGCCCTCCAGCCATCTCCAGCGGGCATCAACCCAGCTACGGCTGGCGTCATCAACGGGGCACTCGGGCTTCGATCGGAACCAATCGAACATCCCCATTGAACTATCGCCTCCGTCGCCAAACGGACAATTCTCAGAAAAGAATATGTTGAGAATAAGCGGCGGATGCTGCTGGTCAAGTTGAATTGCTCATGTGGGATATGAACGCCTTCGTCGCGAGAATCGCAGCGAGCGTAGCCTGATTGCCAATTCGTAAAACGGGTGCCTACGCCCATCACCTCTGGGCGGAAGGTGTTCCCCGTTCGCATTCACGTTGGGCCCCGACGGCCAGGATGCCTTGGTTCCCCAGGCTGGCACGCGCGAACGAGTTATTGGTCACGCTGGGCGAATACGATATAAACATGCGCATTCGCAATTGGCTTGGCGATGAATTCCGCGATGCAGAATCGCGAATCCGCCCGGCAGGGCGTAGCCATGAACATGGTTCACCGTTCAATGGCGGTTGCAAGCAACCGCCCGCCCGCTAACTGCGGATTGCGATGCGAGGTCATTCCGCGGGTTGAGGTGCCTTCCGGTAGAAGGTACCTACGGACCCTGGGCGGCGGGAGGGAGGAAAGTTGGCGGCGGCGCCCGTGCGGTTGTTACGGGAATTGGTACTGCGGGTTGTCGGGGTTGAAGTCCATGTCGGTGAGGCCGACGTTGAACTTCAGGTCGTGCCAGGTGTACTGCTCCATCAGGATCGGCTCGCCGGCATCGTCGCCCGGCGGGAAGTCATAGGCCTCGTAATGGACGGGGACCTGCCACTCTTTGTCGAAGTAAATCTGGGCGACGGCCATGCGAAAGGTGGCGCTGGGCCGTTGGCTGCGAATATCGAGTTTGCGGCAGGGGCGGCCGTTGAGCTGGGCATCTTCGATGATTTCGATGTGGCAGGCCAGCAGGTAGTCACGCTGCTTGTCGGCCATTTCGAGCAGTTGCTTGATGAGATTGCGGAGGCCAATGTCGGTGATCGGGTGCAGGTTGTCCATCATGGCCAGCCAGCCCGTCGGCCTGAGATGGAGCCGCCCCAGGAAGGCCCCCGGTCCCACGGCGTGGGCGACCAGTTTGTTGTCGTTGAGGCCGTCCACGTAGATGGCTTCCTGGCCGGCCTTGCTGTCGGGGGCCGTGTGCCGCACGTAGGCGCTGAAGGGCTTTTCGCGAACTTTGACGATCATTTCTTCCTGCGGGAGCAAGTTGCCCTTGTACCGCTCGCGCTTGGTCATGCGGCCCGTGTAATCGTGCACCTGGGCGAGCCGGGCGTTGGTTTCGCGCGAGATTTCGATGGCCAACTCGAGGTTGCGCTGAGACTCGGGCGAACCAAAATGGAATGGCGCGTCGTTGGCCGACGGGGCCGCGGGTTCGGGGCCGTAATCGCGAGGCCAAAACGCCCACAGGGCGGCAACGCCAGCAAGCACGGCCAACGCGCCGAGCCAGCGGCGGCGGCGCGCCGGGGGCGGGGTAGAGGCATCGGAGGACGGTTGCGACGACCCGACCGAGGTTGCCCCGCGGGTGCGAACGGCCGTGGTTTTGGTTGCATCGGACATTGCCAACTCCTTCAAAGTTGTCTGCGGGCGGTCGCGATCGCGCGGGCGATTGCCGAGGTGGGGCGCCGCGGCTGCCAAAGGGCAATCCCTTGCCACTGCGAGGTATCTTAACCGTTACCGCCATTTCGGCCCAGGCGAGCCGCGCCCCCCTCCCACGAGGTGAGCCACCGCGGTTATGCGAAGCCATCCATTGCTAGACTGCCACCTTGGCCGGCTTCAGCGGACAGCCGGCGGTTTTTTCCGCGCGGGCCCCGCCCGGGAGAAAGGGGCGATTCGCATGCTGCTTGCATTGCCAGCGACGGGCGGACACGTTGTGGAAACCGGCTCTGCCATATTTGATCCTGCCGTCGGCGTTGGCTATCGTGGTGGCTCCGAGGCGCTTTTCAATGGGTTGGAATTTTTTGGGGGGGGACGAGTCATGCCCTGGTGGTGGTATCTGATTCTGGTGTTGTTTGTGGCCATGATCGCGGCCTTCATCATTGTCCGCAAAAAGCAGCAGCAATAACCGGACACAAAATCGTGGGAGGATTGGTCGCATGCTCCGCTTCGTGTGCACGCTTTCATTGATCTTGACGGCCAACGCGGGGGCGGTTGCCGACCAAATGCAGCCTGCGGCGCCGTTTGTGCTGGGATACGCCAGTCGCCTGAGCTGCCTGCCCGGCGAAGAGGTTTCGCTCCACCTGTCAGCGAGCGGAAGCAGCGTGGACGTGGTGGTGGAGCGCGTTGGCGAACAACGGGTCAAGGTTTACCAGCAGCAGGGGATTGCTTGCACGGCCCAGCCGATACCCGATCGGGCGTCGTCCGACGGTTGCCAGTGGCCGGCATCGTTGACGTTCACGGTTGGGCAGGACTGGCAAACCGGTTACTACGAAGCCACGCTCACGATGGCGAGCGCCGACGCCAAGCCGGCCAAGAGCACCTTGTTTTTCGTCGTCCGCTCGGCCACGCCCGGCAAAAATTCCCCCATCTTGCTGCAACTGGCCGCCAACACGTACAACGCGTACACCAACTGGGGAGGGCACAGTTTATACGCCTTTCATGATCGCGACGGCCTGCAAGGGCACCGGGTGTCGTTCGATCGGCCGCTGCGCTCGCAGTTTGAACGCTGGGAACTGCCGTTTGTGAAATGGGCCGAGGCCAACGGGTACGCGCTCGATTACGCGGTGAACAGCGACCTGGAGTTTCATCCCGAGATATTGCAGCACTACAAGCTGGTGCTCAGCGTGGGGCACGACGAATACTGGTCGTCGCCCATGCGCGACAACCTGGAACGATACATTGGCGACGGCGGCAACGTGGCGTTTTTCAGCGGCAACACCTGCTGCTGGCAGGTGCGCAGCGAAGACAACGGGCGGGCCCTCACCTGCTGGAAGCAGTGGTACAACGCCGACCCGCTGTTTCGCCAGGGAGACCACAAACTGCTCAGCACCTTGTGGGGGCACCACTTGATTGGGCGGCCCGAGAACGAACTGACCGGCGTGGGCTTTTTGTGGGGAGGGTACCATAAGAGCCACGGCCAGTTCATGGACGGCTCGGCCGCCTTCACCGTACACCAGCCGGAACATTGGCTGTTCGAGGGCACCAACCTCAAGCGGGGCGAGGAATTTGGCGGCAAGGACACCATTGTGGGCTACGAGTGCGACGGCTGCGAAATGAAATGGGTGGATGGATTGCCTTATCCGACCCACGCCGACGGCACGCCCAAAACCTTCACCATTCTGGCGACGTGCCCCGCGCGGTGGGCTCCCGGCGACAGCTACTGGTACGATCGTTTTCCCAAGGATCGGGTGGGCGCGGCGGTGCTGGGAGTTTACACGCGGGGGGGCACCGTGATGACGGTGGGCACCACCGACTGGGCCCATGGCCTGGCGGGCAACGATGCCGCGGTAACGCGAATTACCCGCAACGTGCTGGACCGGCTTTCGAAGTAGGCTGTCGGCGGAAAATGGATCGTTGACCGCCTTGGCTCACGACTGCTTTTTGTCCAAATCGGACAGGGCCTGCAGGTCGGGCGGCGAAGAGGGATGGGCGTGCGTGAACTGGCGAATCCGCCGCACATCGCGATTGTAGCGCCAAATGCCGAGCCAAATGCCGCCGATCGCCAGCGTGAACAGGCCAACCGCAATCCAGCCGGCGAACGAATTGCTTTTCTCCACCGGTTGCAGCCAGGAGATGGTGGGAGCGACCAGCAAGGGGGCCATTTGCCGCTTGTTTTCGCCTTGCGAGATGGCAAACACCGACTCGTACGACCAGATTTTCAAAAACACGCCGGTCACTTGCACCAATTCTCGCAGGTTCTCGCCCTCGGGCAGGCCTGGCGGCAAGTTGCGAACGCAGACGGTGATGGGATAGCTGGCAAAGCGGTGTTTTTCGCCGGTTTCTTTGTCCTTGATCTCGTACTCAAGGTCGAGAAACATCTGCAACTCGTAGTAATGGTCGATGTCGAACCGCTGGCGGATATCGGCGTCGGGAACCCGAACTTTAACCGCTCGTTTCATCATGCCGGTGAATTGCATGACCTCGCCCTGGAATCGGGCGGGGTCGGCGAGCATTTGCCCCATGCGAAACGCCAGGGTGTCCTTGGTTTGTTTTGATTTTGCCAACTCGGCGAACTGCTGCTGGGTGTGCGCGGCCGCGGCGCGCAGCGCGGCGGGATCCATGCGGTTGGAGCGGGCCAGCAACTGATAGAAGGTTTCGCGGTCCTGGCTCATGAGCGGGGCGCGTTGGCGGATGTTGTCCAAGAGCCCCGCGTCCATGCCGATGCGGCCGAGAAAGTTGTCGGGATGCCAGGCGAGCCGCGGCGCGACAAACACCGGCGTGGGCGGCTGGGGAACCTCGGCCTGCGGGTCGCCGGCCAATTTCAGAAAGATGGCGCGCGCCGCCACCCTTTCCCGCATGTCTTGTCCCGGGTGCCAGGCCTGCGGAATGGTTTGCGTGTAAACAATGACCGGGGTATCGGACTCGCCGAGGGTGATCCGGCATTCGAAATACTTGGGCAGTTGAAACTGATCGGCCAATTCGGCCGGCGGCTCGTGCCGCTGAACGTGGTGCACATAGCCCTCGATCAAGAAAACCTCGCCCCGCATGTGGGCGGGATCGGCCGAGAGGGATTCGATCGTCCAGTCGCGCTGGGCGAGCGGCTCCAGACGCACCAGCGGGAATCGGCCGCTGGCGTACAGCAGCGTGAACAGCGCGGCTTCTTCGTCGAGCCCCAGCGGGTGGCCGTCGTGCAGCATTTCGAAGTAGCTGGGATCGACGCCGAGCAGGTCGAGCACTTCGCGTGCGCCTTGCAAAGGTTCGTGCGGCGGGTCTTGGGGCATCGGCGAGGCTGGCGGCGATGGGGCCCGCCGCGGAGGGATGGCGGGAAAACTGTCGGTGGAATCTTCGAGGGGGCTGACGCTGGGGGCCGGTTCTTCGCCCTGAGCAGAAGCCGCGGATGGGAGGTGCCCGCCGGCGAACACGGCCAGCAGCCAGGCCGCGAGGGCAACCGTCGCGGTAGTGGCGACGGGCAGCCGAATTCTGGCGGAAAGGTCGGTGGCGTCGGGCGCAGATGGCTTATGCATCGTGTTCTTCTATGCCGGAAAAGTCGGTGTCTTGAACGTCCTTGTTGCGATCGAGCAGTTTCTGGACGTACTCGGGATGCTCGGAGGCGGCCGTTCGCTGCTTGCGAAACGCCAGGTAAACCATGCCCAGGCACAAGGCCAGCATACCGCCCGCAAGGCCCAGGAAGAGGGGAAGCTCGTTCCGGGCGGCCTGCTGGGCTTCGGCTTCTTCGTCCACGCTGGGAGTCCAGCGCAGGGTTTTGGTCAGCAGCAAGGGCGTGGTGCGAAAGGCGCCGACCGCCCCGTAAGCGATCCGCTTGAAAAAGAACCCCGTGGCGGTGACTTCTTCGCGCAGGTTTTCGCCCGTGGGAAAGCCGTCGGGCAGTTCCAGGGTGTAAAGCATCATCACCATGTCTTTTTTGTCGAGCGGCTGGAGCCACACCTCGGCGTAGTTTTCCACGCCATATTCGTTGGCGGTGGTGCAGGCCATGCCGGTGATGGTTCCCAGGCCGCCGACCATGCCGTGGGCGGGCGCGATTTTCAAACTGGGGGCGCGCCGGGGCCAGGCCGCCCGAACCAAACCTCGCACCGTCACCAGTTCGCCGCGGTAGGCGCTGGGCTGTTCGTAGAGTTGCACGTAGGTGACACGTTCGGGGGCTGCCTTTTCCAACTCGGCCTGGTCGGTTTTGCCGAGCAGCTCCATCAGGTGGAAGAATGGTCGGTTTTCGGCCGCGCGGAAGGGGCTGTCATCGCGGATGTCGCGGAGGTAGCCGGCGTTGACGCCGGGAAAGTAGCCGTCGGAGCCGTCGCTGGGGGGCACTTCGGCCCGGGCGATAAAACTGCCCGCCAGGCGTTCGCGTTCTTCGACGGGCCGCAAACGGTTGTCGATTCGGCGGTCGTCTTCGGCAATGCGCTGTTGGCCCTGGAACAGCCAGTTCCATGCTTGCGGTTGCTGCACGTAGCGCATGGTGAGCAGCACCAGGCCCAACAAACCCACCAACACCAGGATGCGGCGTTGGAAACTTCGCCCCAAGTAATTGGGAGGACGCCGCTGGGAGCGTTGATTAACCACCGGATTGACCTTCCTGCCGGGAGGGCATTGCGCGCTAAAGGAAAACACCATTCCGGCGGCGCCGATGCAACCCACGCAAGGACGCAACCGATCTTCACGGAGCGACCAGGGGCTGGAGGCCGCGAATCCTCACCGCAAGCCACGCGATAGCTTGGGGTATCGTTTTGCACGTGCGGCTGCGCTGCCACCGGGTCCTTGAAAGTACGAGTTGGGACCCAAGGGCGGAACGCGGGCGGCGCAAACGGGCGGCCACGGGATACCGCCAACTCAGTTCGTGCTCCGTTACGTCATTTTATTCCGTAAGCAGGCCGGGCAACAACAATTCCCGCCGCGATCGTTTCTTCACCACGGCCAAGGTCAACCTGAGGCGCGAGGTTTGTTTGCCTTGCAGCGGGGGGCCGGACGGCGAGCCACGGGGGCAGTTTCACGCTAATCAAGCGATGTCAGGCGAATTTCGAAGTTCAACCGCCGCTGTTCTCCCGGCGGCAGCATTTGCAGGCCTGGGCCGACGGACTGAGGATTGGCCGGCATGGGCAGCCCCGGCACGCAGGTATAGGGCTCAATGCACACCGCCTGGCGGTGGGGCGGATTGTAAACCACGCACACCGGAAACTCGGAATCGTACTGGAGTTCGAGCCTGCGGCGGGTGGCCGGATCGCTGACACTGGCCGCGCAGCGGCCGTCCGCGATGGCCACGCCCGAAAATACGTCGTCGAAGTGGGTTTCGGCAAATGGCATGCCTTGGGCGAGGGGGGCGTTTGGCGGCAACGACACCCGTTCTCCGCTAGGGAGCATGTCTTTGAGCGGCCAATGCTCGCGAACGGGCACTTGCACCCGGCAATCCGCGGCCTTGCCGCCGCTTCCCAGCGGCACCGAAAAGTAGGGGTGCAGGCCCAGGCCCCAGGGGAGCGGCGTCTCGCCGGGGTTTTCCACAAGGAGCTCGCCGCGGAGCGATTTTCCCTGCACCCGATACGTGGCGATGATGCGAAAATCGGCCGGCCATTGGGTTTGCAGCTCGGGGTGGTCGGTCGAGTCGAACCGGGCAGTGACGCTGCTGACGTCTTGATGGAGCACCTTCCAAGCCCGATTGAGCACGTAGCCGTGGATGGCGTTTCCCAAGGCATCGCGATGCGGCAACTCGTACTGCTTCCCCTGGAATGCGGCGGTTCCGCCCGGCAGTCGTCCGGGAAACGGAAACAGCAGGGGAATGCCGCTGCCACTGGGCCGGGCGTTGCCCGACTCGAGGTCGGGATCGGCCCAGAGCAATTCGACGGGTTCGCCGTCGTCGTCGACCACCAGTCGATAGCAGTTGAAGCCAAACTCGGGCAGGATTTGCGCCCGGGTGCCGGTTTCCGGGTCGCGCAAGGTCAGGACTGCAAACGCCATGCTTGGTTTTCCAGGGAGGATTGGTGCCGGGGAATCAAAGTGCGGTAGATTTCGTCGCGGGTGCGGTGCCGCGTGGCCACCATCAACAACATCACCAGGGCCAGCCAGAGGGCGGCGCTACGGGCGACCGCGCGGCTATCGTCGCCCAGCGAGGCCGCGGCCAGGGTATGCAGCAGGGCCAACAGCGCCGCCACGGCCGTGACGAACGACAGCGTCGCCCATATGTCGCCCATCAGCAACTGGTCGCGACTGACCGAAGGCAGCGCAAACAGCAGCACGATTCCTGCTGGCACCTGGGCAACGGAGAACAGCAAGGCTGCCCGGGCGCCGCGACGGATCCAGGCTTGCGCGGCGAGCAATGTTTCGTTGGAAGGCGAACCGAGCCGGTCGCCGGTGGGCCCGGCTTCTTTTCCGGGCGCCTGGGAATTGGCGAGATAGCGCTGGGCCTTCCACAGCAGGGCCACGGCCGCGATGGCAAACGCCGCCAAGATAAAATGCAATGTGCGGGCGAGGGTTTCCGGATCGCCAAACAGCGACAGGGTTTGGCGGTAGTTGAGTTGCGTTCCCCATAACCGGGGTCGTGTGCTGGCCACGGCAATTGCCGAGAACAACGGCGGGAAATGATACAGCAGGTTGGTGGCGTTGAATATGGCCAGAAAGCGATGCAGCGGCCGGGGCATGCGCCGCCACCAAACCACGTAGGCGATCATGCCCAGCAAATAGACGACCAACTCGGCGACGGAGAACCATAGCCTTCGCAGGGGAATGATGGAGAAACCCTGAAAGTACGGAGTATCGCCGGCTGCCCACAACAGCAAGAGGGCAAATCCGCCCAAGGCTGCCCCGGCCACAAGGCTCCAAATGGCGCCGATCGCCAGCGAGCGGCCGAGTTGGTCGGCAACCAAGTCGTTGCGCCGCGTGCCGTGCCATTCCAGCCACAGGGTGTACAACGGCACGGCGGCGGCAAACAGCACCAGTATCAGGTGCAAACTGCTTACCAAGGTTAACAACAAGCCCATCGGCGCTCCGTCTTTTCGTGGTCGAGTTGCCACCCGGACGACCTTGCCGCCGCCCTTGCCGAGAAGTCCGGCGGCAGCCCGGCAATGGGTGGTCGCTGCCTGACGGCGATTATATCCACGTCAGGGGGCTTGGCGACCCGGGAGTTGGCGGCGGCGATGGCGGCGCCTTGTGTTCCGGCGGGGAGGGTCCTGCTGGCGGCGGATCGGCAGGAGCGTCTTGATTCCCATGCGCGTGGCGATGCGCCGCGTTCGCGGTGCCGGGGCAATGAAAGCCGCCCCGGGGCCGCCTGCCGCTACTTCTTTTCCCCAGGTTTTCTTGCCTTAGGCTGCTTGCCGTCTGGCTTGTCGGTTTCCGGCTTTTTCGGTTGTGGTTTGCTGATTTCGGAGTTGGGCGCTTCGCGTTTCTTGGCTTCCGCGGCTTTCTTGGCGGTCGCTGGTTGCGGCTTCGACTCGGCGGGCTCTTTTTCCGCCAGGGCCGATTGCAAGCGTTGGATCTGCTGTTCGAGTTGGGCGGCGTGCTGCTTGAGCCGTTGCAATTCTTGGATGAGTGCCTGCTCGTGCTCGCCGGTTTCGGTCTTGGCGTTTGCCGGACGAGCCTGCTGCAGAATCTGCGGTTGCGGGGCAATCGGTTTGGGTTGAGGTTGTTCCGCTGTGGCCGACTTCAATTCCTGCACGATGCGTTGGGGAGCGGGCGTCGCCAATTCGACTTCGGCCGGCGGGGCCTCCACCGATTCGGGCCGATCGACCCGAAAAGGTTCGGGCATGACAACGGCGCCGTCGGCGAGCTTGATGCCGGGCACCGCCATCAGCGTGACGAATTCTCCCGAACGCAGCAGCTCGATTTGCAGTCCTCTGCCATCGCTGGCCTGTACTTGGCGCACAAAGGCAGCCACGGAGGGCAGCGGCTTGCCGGCGGCGGAAACCAGAATATCTCCGGGGAGGATGCCGGCAAAGGCCGCGGGACCGCGGGGCATCACCGCTTCAACCCTCAAGCCCTGCGAGGCGGGTTCCAGTTGCACGGCCATCCAGTACATGGAACCTTCGGCGAGGCGCGGCGGTGCCGCGCTGGCGGTTGCCGCGCCGCCGATAACGAAAGGCAAACCGCAAAACAACGCCCGCAAGACGATTGGGAGATTCATCGCCGCCTCCGCCAGAACGGAAAGAAAGAAATGACCCTGTGCCACCGCTACGAAGAGTCTGATCCGCTGGCCGCCAAAATGCAAATTTCTCCACGCCGTCGCCCACGGCGGATTCCGCCGACGGTCGTTGCAGGTCCTGGCCCGGTTGCGGCAACTCGGGCAAGTTCTTCTTGAACTTCTTGCTTTTTTCCCAAGAGCCGGGTTAGATAGTCGAATCACTTCCAGTTTTTATCGCGGAAGGCCGCGGCATCGAACCAGTCTGGTTTTTCTCGATGGATTTCTCCATGGGGTCGGTGCCGGGGATGGTGGTTGGGGTCGGGCGCCGTCGGTGCGATCTCTCGATGTCCGATCTCGCTGGCCGTCGATCCATCGGCCCCCTGGCTTGGATGGATGCTAGCCTGTCGGGGGCCGCCAACAGTCCGCGGCATTCGACGATATTGCTTGACGACCGAGGGATGCTTTCTTTGCCGGAGAATGTCAGATGATGCCCGGAGAATGCCAGAAGTTGCCCGGCGAATGCCAGAAGTTGCCCGGCGAATGCCAGAAGTTGCCCGGCGAATGCCAGAAGTTGCACCGTGCGGAAGGAACTTTGTTCCGTGTACGTTGGAGCCTGCCCTGGGTTGCCGCCATGTGCGCGGTGCTGGCATTTTCGCCATTGCCAGCGACAGCAGACGACACCGCGCCGCCCGAGGCGTATCTCTCGGCCGATGCCGCAGGCTATTTTCGGTTTGACGGCATCGACGGCACCGCCGCGCAGTTGGGCCAAACCACCTTTGGCAAACTGCTGCAAACCGACTTGAAACCGCTGGCCGATTATTTGTACGACGAGCTTGTGGATTTGCTGGGACCGGGTTTTTTGAGCGAACAACTGCTGGGCGGCAGCCAGCCCGACACGCTGCTCGAATTGCAGCAGGCCGCGGAAGCGTTCCCGCTGTTGCTGCAGCGGCTGAAGTCGCAAGGAGTGGTGGCGTCGTTCGAGGTCATTAATCCCATCAAGCCCCGGTTGCAGCTTTCGCTGATCTTACCGAACGTGAAGGACGACGCCGACGCCCAGGTGCTGATGAGCGGGTTTCGGCTGCTGGGGCTGATGAGCGACGGCATTTTGGTGGACACCGAATTGGAAGGCCGCAAGATCCAGGGCTTTACGCTGGAGGGCGTGAATTTTGCCTGCTGGCGCGAAGGCGCGCATGTGATTGCGACGATCGGGACGGAAACGCCCGAACACACGCTGGGGGTAGTGAAAGGGGAGCGGCCCAACCTGGCGGCATCTCCCTTGTACCAGCGGCTGCAGGCAGCCGGCGACTATGCAACCTGCGCCCGGGGATTCGTCAACGCCCGCAGCGTGACGGGGGTGTTGGCCAAGGCATTTGCTCCCAGTTCGCTGGTGGTGGAGGCCTTGGGTTTGAACTCGCTGGAGCACGTGGCGTTTTGGTACGGTTTTGAAGGCCCATACCAACGGCTGCGAATGGAGCTGGAATCGCCCGGCGAGCGGCGAGGGATCATGCGGATGTTGTCGGCGCCGGGGACTATTTCGCTGGCCGATCTGCCGGCGCTGCCGCCGGACGCCACTATGGTGTACACCACGCGGATCGACTTCCCCGGGTTGTACAACGACACGATCGAGGCCGCTTCGTCCATCACCAAGCTGGCGTTTCCGTTCGATCCGCCCAACATCGAAGATGCCGTCGAGGGTTTCAATCGCCTGCTGGGCGTGAACGTGCGGCAGGAGTTGATCGAATCGCTGGGCGACCGGGTGATCTCCTATGACAGCCCCAACCAGGGACCCTTCATGACGGGAACCACCCTGGCCATCGAGGTGAAAAACGAGGAACGCTTGCTCAAGGCGCTCAGCAACCTGGTGGCCGCGGGCGCGGCCGCTTCGGGCGAGGCGTTCCACCTGCGAACCGTGGTTTATCGCGGCGTGCCGCTGCACGTGATCGACGTGCGCGATCGCGGGTTCATTTTCCAGCCTGCGTTTTGCATCCACCAAGGCTGGCTGGTGGTGTCGCTGTTTCCGCAACCGGTACAGGGGTTCGTACTGCGCAACGGGCCCGATGCGTTTGCGAGGTGGCAGCCTCCGGCGGCGCTGCAGCAGGCGCTGCAAGCGGCGGAGAAAACCAATGCCCGGCTGATTGGCTTTTCGGCAGCGGACCCGCGACCGGGAATCAACCAGTTGATGTCGATGGTGCCGATGTTGTTGGGCGCGACTCGGCAGTTCAGCGAGGACGAAAGCGCCAACTTCGATCTGACATTGTTGCCGCCGGCGCAAGCAATCACCGAGCACGTCATGCCGGGGGCGGGCGTGACAACCGACGACGGTCGAACGATCCGGATCGACTACCGCAGTTCGTTGCCGTTGCCCATGGGGGTAACGGGTTTTGACGTGCAGGGCTTCTTCTTGCTGACGTTTGCGCTGCGGTTCTGATCACGGCGCCAAGTTTTGCTGGCCGGTTCATATTGCTCATTGTGCATGGGGAGGCATTGCGATGTTGGCTGCGTCGTTAGAAACGATCGACCCCAAACAGGCCTGGCAACCGGCCGATCTGAAGACCTGGGACCTGCGCCGCGCGGCCCATCTTTACCGCCGAGCAGCGTTTGGATTTCCGCCGGCGAATCCCGCAAGTTCCGAGACCTCTTGGGACGCGCTTCAGGCCCGGGTGAAACTGGGCGCCGAGGCCTGCCTGGAGGAACTGTTGCCCGAAGCCGCGCCCGAATCGAAATCCGCCACGCCTTTCGACCGGCTACTCGATTCGCTGGGCGAACGCATCGCGCGCGGCGGCGATGGTGAAGACAGTGTGCGCAAGCTGCAAGGCTGGTGGCTGTATCGCATGTTGTACACGCCACGCCCGCTGGTAGAGCGGATGACGCTCCTGTGGCACAACCACTTTGCCACCAGCGTGGAAAAGGTGCGGCGGCTATCGCTGATGCTTCAGCAAAACCAACTGCTGCGCCAGCAGGCGCTGGGCAAATTTCCCGCGTTGCTGGTCGCGATGGGCCGCAACCCGGCCATGATCGTCTGGCTGGACTCGGGCAAGAACGTCAAGGGCCGACCCAACGAGAACTATGCCCGCGAAGTGATGGAACTGTTCAGCCTGGGCGTGGGCAACTACACCGAACGCGACATTCGCGAGGCCGCCCGGGCGCTGACCGGGTTTTCGACCGACGGCGACAAGTTCGTATTTCAAACGGCGCTGCACGACGAAGGGTCGAAAACCATCTTTGGCGAAACCGGCAACTTTGGCGGCGACGACGTGGCCCGGTTGGTGCTCCAGCAGCCGGCCGCCGGACAATTTCTGGCGCGCAAGCTGTTTCGCGAGTTTGTCAGCGACCTGGAGCCGCCCGCGGAGTTGCTGGAACCGCTGGCGCGGCAGTTGCGCGAGACGGATTACGACATGCGGGCGGCCGTGCGCACGGTGCTGAGCTCGCAACTGTTCTATTCCGATGCCGCGTATCGGGCGCGGATCAAGAGCCCCGTGGAATACGTGGTGGGGTTGTTGCGGGCGTTCGACCGCCGGGTTCGCTGGGAAGAGATGGCCGGCGCCATGGATGGGCTGGGGCAGAAGCTGTTTGCTCCGCCCAACGTGAAGGGTTGGGATGGCGGCGCCACCTGGCTCAATTCGGCCACGCTCATCCGCCGGCACAACCTGGCCTGGGACCTGGTGCTTGGTCGCCAGTTTGTGGGCGACAACGCGGTTGGGCTGCTGGCCGGACTGAAGGCAGACGCCAAACCGCAGCAGCAAGTGCAGCGTGCGCTCGAGATCTTCTTGCAGGGAGACGTGGCGCCGCCGGTGCGGCAGGGGTTGGTCGAATTTTTGCGGGAGGATTCCAAGGCGTCGCCGCAGCGAATCCAGGAGATGGTGCATACCGTGCTGATGCTGCCGGAATATCAGCTTGCTTGAAGACTTGTGGCGCTCATCGGGATGTGGCGGATGCAGCGCGAACCGGTTTGGATCGTAGGCAATCAACCTTGGCCCCTGCTCCGCCTGGTGGGGCGGCAGAAGAGGCACTTTTCCCCAGGAGTCGGAACATGTTGTCGCGACGTGAGTTTTTGGGTCGAACGGTTGCCGGTTCGTCGTTGCTCGCCTTGGGGGCCGCCTCGGGAATCACGGTGCCTGGCTTTCTGGCGCGCACGGCCCGGGCCGCCCAACCCGACCAAGAACGCATTCTGGTGGTGGTGGAAATGACCGGCGGCAACGATGGCTTGAATACCGTGGTGCCCTACGCCAACGACGATTACCACAAGGCCCGGCCCACGCTGGCCCTGAAGGAAAAGGACATCATCCGCGTGCAAGACGGGCTGGGGTTGCACCCGGAACTGAGCGGCCTGGAAGGCCTGCTGTTGCAAGACCAACTGGCCATCGTGCAAGGGGTGGGCTATCCCAATCCCAACCGGTCGCACTTCGAGAGCATGGATATCTGGCAATCGGCCGACCCGCGCGGGCGGCAAAAGAGCGGCTGGCTGGGGCGGGCCACGGCAGACCTCAAACTGCAGCCCGGCAAAATGCCGGCGTTTCACGTGGGCAAGGAGCAGTTGCCGCTGGCCTTCCGCGGAGCAAGTACGGCGGTGCCCACCCTGCACCCCGACAAGGATTTTGGGTTGAATTTCGACCGGGATTACGAATACGAGTTGGAAGACGACGAGCTTAATATTCCATTGAGCACCATTGGCCCCATCGAGCGCGAACTGCGCGAAGAGCCTGAAGCATCGGCCGGCCCGTCTCGCGAAAAGCTGATTCGCAGGCTGACCGAACTTTCGGCCGCCGGCCAGCCGGGCGGCGCGGCCGATTTCACGCGGCGGATGTCGCTCGATACCTATTCCACCATCGAGCGGCTGCGGGAAATCATGCAGGGCGAATTCGAACGGCCCCAGGGCGAATTCCAGTTCAAGAACGGCCAGGTGAACTACCTGCAGGAAGGGCTGTCTTACGAACTGCAACTGGTCGCGCAAATGATCCAGGCCGACTTCGGCTCGCGGATTTATTACGTTTCGCAAGACGGGTACGACACCCACGGAGATCAGGCAGGCGACCACCGCATGCTGCTGCAAACGCTGGGCACCGCAATCAGCAGCTTTTTCTTCACCCTGCAAAACGCCGGGCTGGCCGACCGCGTGACACTGCTCACCTATTCGGAGTTTGGCCGCCGAGTGGACGAAAACGGCAGCCGCGGCACCGACCACGGTTCGGGCTCCTGCCTGTTTGTGGCCGGACCGGGCGTGCAAGGCGGCGTGGTGGGCGAGCATCCGAGCCTGAAGCCAGGCGACCTGGATGACGGCGACCTGCGGTACCACACCGATTTCCGCCGGGTGTACGCCTCGCTGCTCGATGACTGGCTGCAGGTCGACAGCACGCGGGTGCTGGGAGAAAAGTTCGATCCGTTGCCTTTGATTCGCCGCAACCATTTAAGGAAGGCAGGACACACTATTACTAAAGGAAGAGAGTAAAGTTCGATCCGTTGCCGTTGATTCGCCGCAACGCCTGATGCCTGCCTGGTGTTGCAGGCACGCGCGGTCTGGCGGGTGTAAGGGTCTACGGCCGGGTTCGACTGCCGAGTGAATCGGCGGGCGCAGTCGACAATGTTTAGTGAACGAAGCGCCGGGGTTTAGGCAACGAAACGCAGGGTTTACTCAACAATGAGCGGGCCGGCTTCGTCGCCGCGCTGGGCTTCCCATTCTCGGCGCACTTCGCGCAGGCCGAATGCGCAGACTTCGAACTGCTCGCTGAGGCGGTGGAGCACCTCGTTCTCGCTGGCGTACTCATCGCCGGAGAAGGTGCTGGCGATGTAATAGCTGCGTTTGCCCTGGGCGCAGTAATCGATGAACTGGTCGAGATGGGCTTTGGCTTTTTGCAGCGACTCGGGATAGACGCCGGTCCAAAACAGGGTGAAGTCGCCAATATGCCGGTGGACTTCGCGCTGGGCGTCGCCCAGCCGCTGCTCGGCTTCGAGCAGCATGGCGCCGACTTCGCTGAGACGGCGGCCACCCAGATCGCGGACTCGGTGGATCGACTCCAAGCGAACGAACCGCACCAGCAGATCGGAAATGTAGTCGATCAAGGGCGGATCGGCGATGCCCAGCCGCGATTGGAAGGTGGCTTCGGTTAAGCCAGAGAAGTATTGGGAAAGCGTGATTTTGGGTCGTCTGGGATACACCTTGCGACCTCCGGCCTGGGGAAGTCGTCGCCGCCACGACGGAACATGTGGAACAGGATGGCTCTCCGCCGCCGGGGCGAGCCCTGCCGAGGTGAGCCAACCACTGAGGCAATTTTAGCCTGGGCGATTTTTCCGGGTCAAGAGAAGTTGGGCGGGCGGCGAGTGCGGTCTTGCGTCGCAAGTGTCTTTAGTAAATAGCTTTATGACTCATCGACGGCTGCCAGGGTATGCCCGCCCTAGGCCCCGTACCAGGGACATGTCTTGCGGCGAATCCACGTCAGCAGGCTATCGAACGCCAAACCCAGCAGCCCCAGATAGATGACGTAGATGTAGATGACGTTCATCTGGGAGAGCCGCACGCACATTCGCAGGCGATAGCCGAAGCCGGGTTCGGAATTGGCGTATTCTGCGGCGATCAGGTAAACCAGCGCCGGGCCGATCTGCAGCCGGGCAGTTTCGATCACTCGGGGCAGAACCTGGCGAAAGATGACGTCCCAAATGAGTTCGATGGTCGAAGCGCCCAGCGTGTAGGCTTTGTAGATCAATTCCTCGGGAACGTCTTTGCGCACCGATTGATAGATGCTTTGCGCGGTGATCGGCACCACCCCGAATACAATCGTGATCACAAAGAAATTGAAGTCGATGCCCACCAGGATGAAAAACACCGCCATCATCGCCGGCGGAGGGATCTTGGCCAGGAACGAGATCAGCGGGAGCAGAAGCGCTTCGACCGTGTGAAAGCAGCCCATCGCCACGCCGAGCAACGTGCCCAGCAAAATGCTCAGGCTCAAACCGACGGCCAGCCGGCTCAGCGACGCCCAGGTATCGGTGGCGATCCAGGAGCGATCGTTGTCGCTGGGGCGAGGGCGAAGCACCATTTCCACGCCCTCCCAAAGCTGGGCGGCGTTGGGGACCGTGGTGTCGTTGGGGTTGCGGACATGTTGGCGGTAAGACAGGTAGCTGTAGGCCAGCGCCAACAGCACGAAAGCCAATGCACCCAAACCCAGCCGCCAGCGCCAATTGAGGGGCGGGCGGATCATTTCTTGTCTTTCACCAGTTGCATGTAGGTGGTGTCAAACCGCAAATTGACGTCGCCCTCGGCGCCGAATGCAATTTTGGGCGGGTTGTCGACCATGCCGTGGTCCACGCAGAACGCCACGACCTTGTTCATGGTTTCGGGCAGTTGCTTTCCGGTGAACAGTTCGATGCCGGCGTCGGGTGTTTTGTAAAACGCGGTTTGCTGGACCACGGTTTGCATGTCTTCCACCGTCAACTCGGGGGCGAATTTCTCGGCCAGCAACAGCAGCGTTTCGTCGCGGGTGCCGGAGGCTTCGATCAAGTCGCTCACCTGGTAGAAGGTATCGATCACCGCGGCGGCGAACTCTTTGCCGCCGGGCCTGTTGAGCGAACCCTCGGCCACCACCACCATATCCACGATTTCGCCGGGAATCGTGGACGAATCGAACAAGACCTTCGAGCCGGGCACCTTTTTAAGGGTCTGCAGGACGAAGGGATTCCAAACCATGATGGCGCGGTTGTTTTCGGGATCGGTCTGCATGGCCACGGCGGCTTCCGCGGGACCTTTGGCCGAGAACTGGTGATCGGCCGGGTTTTCGCCCAGTTCCTGGAGATTGCGCACAAAGCAGTACTGGCTCACGCTCAGGTCGAGGCCATAGACCTTGTGGTTGCGAAGTTCTTGCGCATTTTCGATGCCGACCACAATGCAGGCGTCGGCGCCGTTGCTGGTGCTGGTCGGACAAATGGCCACCGACTTGCGGCCCAGCGAGGGGCTCAGGATATCCATGTTGGTGATGCAGACGGCATCGGCCTGGCCGGTGTTGTACTGTGCCAGGCAGCCGTCGTAGTCGGCCTGTTTCAGCACGATATCGACCCCCCATTTTTCTTCAATGGGGCCGAGTTTGCCCTGCTCGCCGTTGATCAGATTCTTGACGTGGGCGACGCCGAACACGCTCCAGGAAGGATACTCGCTCCACGAAAGAACGAAGGTGGGCAGATTGCTCGCCGACGGCTTGTCGCCGCCGCAGCCCGAGGCAATTGCGAGCGTTAGAGCCGCTATCCAGGTGACATTGCGGAGCATGAATTCCTGCCTTTCTCGGTGAACCCCCGACCCATTGGGGACATGACAAACTCTGGGCTGCCCCCGCTCGCCATCACCGGTCGCCTCGGCGCGGAAACTTCACGCCGGCGGGGTCGCCCAAGTCGCGAGCGATTAGCATACGAACTATTCGCCGCCGCGGTCAAAAAAACGGGCGGAAAGTTTGAAGAAATTGGAAACGGAGAGGGCCGCGCCTTGAAGATAAAGCCCAGGGAACCACGGCCGGGACTTTTGCCGCGCGGGGCAGCAATCGCCGTGCGAGGTGAAAGGGGGGGATGGACCGCGTGGCGAAGCGTTTGCCGGCCGCCAGCTATTCGCCGCGGCTGACCTGCGCCACGATTGCGGTGATATTGTCTCGGCCTCCGGCCGCCAGGGCGGCGGCCAACAGGGCCTCGCAGGCCTGGTTGGGGTCGTGGTGTGTTGCCAGGGCGATGGCGATTTCTTCGTCGGCCACCATGCCATTGAGGCCGTCGGTGCAGAGCAGGACGCGGTCGCCCGATTCCAGCGGCAGCCAGTGCACCTCGGCCTGGATGTCGCCGTCGCTGCCGCCGATGTATCGCGTGAGCACGTTCCGCATGCGGTGCCGGCCGGCCGATTGCTGCGTGATTTTGCCGGCATCGGCCATTTCTTGCGCCAAGGTGTGATCGTGGGTGATTTGCTGGAGTTTGCCGCTGCGATACAGGTAACAGCGCGAGTCGCCCACGTGCACGACGAACAGGTTGCCTCCCACCAGATAAGCGCCGGTCAGCGTGGTTCCCATGCCGTGAAGTTGGGGATCGGCGAACGCGTGCTCGGACAGGCGGCGATCGATGTCGCGAAAGTATTCGCACAGCCGATCCATCAACTCGTGGGCTTCGCGCTCATTGATGTGGAAGTACCACTTCGGACTCTCCAGCACCAGGTCGACCCCGGTGCGAATCGCCAACCGGCTCGCCTGCTGGCCGGCCGTCATTCCGCCCATGCCGTCCGCGACGGCCAGCACATAACCGACGTGTTCGCTGCGGGCAGGGCGTTGATCCAACGGCAGGTTGGTCATCAGGGTTTCGGCGAACCGCCCAACTTGCGTCACCAAGAAATGATCCTCGTTGCGGGGGCGGACCTTTCCCGCGTGCGAAACCGCTCCCAGTTCCACGCGCCACAATGGCAGGGGCGGGTTCTCGGCCGGGCGGGGCATTTCCGAGGTGTCGTGCGGATCGTGTTCCATGGCCCATCCGTTTGGAGGCAGCGGTTGCGGTTTCGCGGAAAAAGCAACTTGGCGCAGCTTGCGGAGAACGCTCAGGCAGCGGCCACGATGTCTCTCGCGAGGCAAAAGTTTCATGTTCAGCCTCAAGTGGTATAGCAGGGATGGAACCAATCGGTCAGGGGGGACGCCTTGTTTGATGCCACGCAATTCTGGGGAACGTGGGAGACCCCTTGATAGCGCCGGGTTGCCTTGGCGCGTTTGCGAGCCGGGGGCGTCTGGCAGGAATGCCTCGCCAACTCAACAAGCAAACGCCATGACTGCCAGAAGATGGCAACCAAGAACAGAAAGCCGACTGTCGCTTCGCCCTCGCGCTCCCCGGTCCGGTCGCCGGCGGGGGGCGAGACTCCAGGAACGACGGCCGCTTGCCCGGATGAGCGCGGCATCTGCATCCCCCCCAGATGCCGCGCCCAGTCCTGAGCGCGGTTTGCGCCCCTTTGCAACAGGGTTCCTATAGGTAGTATTCCCAAAACGAGCGACAATCCGTCACGCCTTTACCCATTTTGGAGGGGGAACCCGCGCCGCACGTGCGTGCTGCTTGCGACAACGGAAGAGGCTGCGGTATCATCGCCGGAAGCGGGCGCGCAGGTCCCGCGCTGCCCCTGCCCAACGGCGGTCGCTGGTGGGCCCCGACGGGTTGGCAAGGCAATCCGAGAGCGTTTGCAACTACTGCCTGCAATGGCTGTTGCGGCTACTCGCCCCGTTCAAGAGTGGGCAATCCGCCGCCTTTTGAAACTTTCAGTTGAACCCATTCGCAATGACTGCTCCCCGTTCCGGCGCTCACCAAGAAACCCCCAGCCGGTACGTGGTGGGCTTTGACTTGGGCACCACCAATTCGGCGGTTACGTACGTGGATACCGCCGAATCGCCCTGGCGCGTGCAGGTGTTTGCGGTTCCTCAGCTTGTGGCGCCAGGGCAGGTCGAAGCCCGCGAAACATTGCCCTCGTTTCATTACCAGCCGGCCGCCGGTGAGTTTCGTTCGGAAGACCTCCGCCTGGGGTTTGGCGCGGCGGCAAATTATTTTGTCGGGTTTTTTGCCCGCAATCACGGCAGCGTATCGCCGGGCCGGCTGATTGCGTCGGCCAAGAGTTGGCTTTGCCACGGGGGCGTGGACCGCATGGCGCCGCTGCTGCCGTGGCACGGGGCCGCCGATGTGGAGCGGATTTCGCCCGTCGAGGCCAGCGGCCGCTACCTCCGTCACGTTCGCGAGGCGTGGGACAACCGCTTCCCCGAGGCACCGCTGGCCGAACAAGATTTTGTGCTGACTCTGCCGGCGAGTTTCGATGAAGTCGCCCGCGAGTTGACCATCAAAGCCGCGGCCCAAGCGGGGCTGACGCGGGTGGTGCTGATCGAAGAACCGCAGGCGGCCTTTTACGCCTGGATTCTCAAGCATCAGCACGACTGGGATCAGCACGTCAGGCCGGGCCAGAAGATTCTGGTTTGCGACATCGGCGGCGGCACGTCCGATTTCACCTTGATTCGCGTGCAGCGCACGCCCGACGACCGCGTACAGTTCCATCGCGTGGCCGTGGGCGATCACCTGATTCTGGGCGGCGACAATCTCGACCTGGCGTTGGCCAGCCACCTGGAGAAAAAACTGCAAGGCGACACCGGAAAGCTCGAACCCCGGCAATGGTCGGTGCTGGTGCGAAGCTGCCGGGCGGTGAAAGAACTGTTGCTGGGCGAGAACCCGCCGGCGTCCGCCACGGTCAACATTCCCGGCGCGGGTTCGCGGTTGATCGGCGGCGGCAAGCAGATCGAAGTCGCCCAGGAAGAAGCCCAGCGGCTGTTGCTCGACGGTTTTCTTCCCCTGGTGCCGCTCGACGAAAAACCGATCGCCCGCCGCTCGGGATTTCAAGAGTTTGGCCTGCCCTACGCGCCCGATCCCGCCATCACCCGTTACCTGGCGGCGTTTCTCACGGCGCACCGGCACCAGGCGCAGATCGGTGCCGACGGTGGTGCCGTCGCGCTGCCTGAGGGCGAATCGGGCGCCGATCCGGCTCGCCCCGACATTGTGCTGTTCAACGGCGGGCTGTTTGCATCGCCGCAAATTCGCGAGCGCGTGCTGCAAACGCTTTCCGCCTGGTTTTCGCCACACGGCGGTCCTGTCTGGCGACCGCAATTGCTCGACCACGATCGGCTCGACCTGGCGGTGGCGCGGGGGGCCGCGTACTACGGGATGGTTCGCCGGGGCGAAGGCGTGCGGATCGCCGCCGGACTGGCGCGGTCGTACTACATTGGCGTGGCAAGCGCGTCCCCGCAGACTCCAGGCGACCTGGCCCATCCGCAAGACCAGGCCGCCGAACCGAGCGAACCGACAACGGGCCCGGGCGCGCCGGCGGAGCCTTTGGTGCAGGCCCTGTGCTTGGTGCCGGCCGGTGTCGAGCCTGGCCACGACGTCGATCTGCCGCAGCGTCACTTCGATCTGCTCGTCTCCAGCCCCGTGGAGTTTCCGCTGTATGTGTCGAGTACACGGCTGACCGATGCGGCCGGGGCGCTGGTCGAGGTGGACGCCGAGCAAATCAAGGCCTTGCCGCCGATTCGCACGGTCCTCAGAACGCGCAAGAAAGGCGAGGCCGACCATGTTTCGGTCGAATTGCACGCGCGGCTGACGGAGATCGGCACGCTCGATTTGTGGTGCAGCGAAGTCGCCGGCCCGCGCAGTTGGCGGCTGCAATTCGACGTGCGTTCGGCCACCCAAACCGATCAGCAAGGCCACGAGTCGGCGGCCGAGGCCGAAGGCTTCATCGACGAAGCCACCTGGGAAGCCGCCCGATCGCAAGTGGTGGCGGCCTTTCCTCCGGCAATCGCTGGAAGTGGCAAGAGCGGCATGCCGCCGGGCGATCCGGCGGGCCTGGTCAAACGTCTGACGGCAACGCTCGGCATGGACCGCCGCAACTGGCCATCGTCACTGCTGCGGCGAATTTGGGAAACGCTGATGGAAGTCGCCCAGGGGCGCCGGCGAAGCCAGATCCACGAAGCCCGCTGGCTCAACCTGCTGGGCTTCTCGCTGCGGCCCGGCTATGGAATGGCGGTGGACGACTGGCGCGTGGCCGAAACGTGGCGGGTGCTGCAGGGCAAACTGGTTCACGCCTCGCCGACCTGCCGCGCCGAATGGTGGGTGCTGTGGCGGCGGATTGCGGGGGGCCTTTCCGCCGGACAACAGCAGGCGTTGGCGCAGCCGCTGCTGGGCCCCCTGCGCGGGCTGCACAAGTTGCTGGTCACCGGCAAGGGGCGCGGAGGCGATCTCAATCTGGGCAACCACGAAGCGGCCGAATGGTGGCGACTGCTCGGTTCGCTGGAACTGCTGCCGCTGGAAACCAAGATCGAGATCGGCCAGATGGCGCTCGACCTGCTCGACAAGAAAAAGCTGAAGCCGGTGCGCACCGCCATGGTGTGGGCCTTGGGCCGATTGGCCGCTCGAGTTCCGCTGTACGGGCCGCTCAACGCCGTCATTTCGGCGGAAACGGCGGGCAACTGGCTCCGCAGCCTGCTCGACCAGTCGACCGGCGATGCCACCGAAACCTTGGCAGTGATGCAAATTGCCCGGCGGACCGACGACCGTTACCGCGATCTGCCGGAGAAAATGCGGCAAAAAGCGGCCACGTGGCTGGAGAATCGCCACGCCCGGGGGCATTTCATCGCCCTGGTGCTCGACGGCGGCACCCTGGACTCCGAGGAAGCGGGCCTGGTGTTCGGCGAGGCGCTGCCGACGGGATTGCGGCTGGGGCGATAAGCCGAGAGGAACCCGGCTGTGGCGAGTAAAGCCTGCGGGGCGCCGTACCACCGGCGCAGGGCCACCAGACTGTTGAACCATGCCACGATGGCATTGTTCGGCCTTGCCAAGTACGGAGCAAAACGCGTCACGGCACGCCAAATAACCTCTTGCAACGCAACTGCCATTGAATCCATGTGATGCGGCAAGCTGTTGAATGATCAACAGGCTCCCACAGCATGAAGAACCTATCTGAGAACCGTCACCGTACGTTGTGCGGCGAGGAATTGGGACTCGAGATCAGGTTTTTGGATCGGCTCGAAATGGTCCCTGAATTCCTTGACCGGTTGCCGTGGGCTCGTGGGGGGGCGAAAATGGCGACGCCGGTATGGCTTGCCCTGTTCTGGGGCGGGCAAGCGATTCGTTCGGGCGGGATCGCAACGCCTCCTTGAGCGATTTGGACTAGTACGATGGTACAAGCGCGGCAAACGACCGACCACTCTCGATATTCGTAATGGGTCAATCGCCGCACTCGCCCAAGTAAGGCTTTCGCTTAGTGGGGCTCGGGGGGAAATCATGGCCAAGTATTTGCGCTACATTGCGTTCGATTTCAGAAATGCCGACGGAATACGCTGGGCCCAACCAGCGGAATTCAACAGCGCCGTCTCCAAGGTTTCGCATTTGGGATGGATGTACGAGCACTACGCAACGCCCCTGCCAAGCGGTGGCGTGGCCAAGGTGAACGTCGCGTTCACGACGACCGAATTGAATGACGAACTCTACGAGGTTTTGGGCATCGCCGAGGTTTATGAACGATTTGACGCAGCGCATTTTCTCTCGCTTTCTCCAAAGAAACGGCAACTCTATTTCCTGGATCGGCTGCATGCGGCGCTGCTCCGTTGCGCCAAACAATTCGGATGGGATCCAAGCCGGCTGGACGCGACTTATCAACGAATCCTGGCAGAGGAATTTGCGTTTCGCTTCTTCTGGAAGAAGCCGCTCTCGAGTCCCAATCGCCAAATGAAGGTTCAAGCGCTGATCGAGGTGAAATCATTTCCCGCACACCTGTATCTGATTTTTTTTGATCGCGACATGCACGAAATGGGACGAACGCTCTTGAGCGTTGGTACCGATGGTCCAGGCGCCGTCGAATTCGCCCTGGGAGAGATTCGCTGGTTGGATGCCAACACGGTGCGCGTACAACACCAGAACGGCCGCGACTATTGGCTCTGCACAACGCAGGGAGAATTGGAATTTCATTACCGTCGCGCGGAAAATGGCGACCGCCACGGACAATATGATCTGGGCAGGATGTATTACGACGGCCAATGGGTGTTGAAGGATCAGGAAATGGGACTGCAATGGATCCAGGCTGCCGCTGACCAGGGCTATCGACACGCCATCCAATTCTTGGCGAATCTGAAAAATGTAGACGGCAATCACGATTCGAGACCCGCGTAGTTTCATGCGTGCCCTGCAGGTTTCCGCGGCGAGAGGGGATAATCGCGACGATATTCGCGTGCGACTGCCACTCTTGCCACTCCCCCTCGCTGGGGTTACGATTTGCGGCATGCGGCGACAGTCGCGAAGAGCAAACAAGGCGCTCGGTTCGCGTTCGCCGAGCGATCGTCTCTTGCGATTGAGGTCGCAACACATTCGTAGTACATGTCACGCGCGCGAGATGGCGAGATCCGTCCCACGTGAATGGGCGTTATCCGCGTTTGCCAAGAAGTGATGCAGGGCTCGTTCGACGCACATGCAGGCGCTAGGCGCGTTGCGTGAAAATATTGGTCGAGCCTTTACAGCACCGCTGCGTTCATTTTCTTGGTGGCTGTCGCGCCTTGAAAAAAACTTCACGCATTCTCGTCGATGTACGGTTGCAGTTGTTGGTCTTTAGCTCGCCAAAGGGGGGAATGTTGATGGCAATGGATATGAAAGCCCGACTCGCAAAGGCGTTGGCGTATTGCCAGGAGGAAAAGTGGAACAAAGCCGCGAATGTCGTGCAGGCGATTGGAAAGCTCGGAATGCAAAAGCAGCATCGCAGCGAAGCCACGCTGGCCCTGCGAACGATCGCCGAACTTCCAAAGGGCGGCCATCTCGCCTGGCCGCACTTGGCCGATTTGGCGATTCCTGAGGATGTGGAATTACTGGAGTTCCTTCAGGCCCGCCTGACGGATGATCGAGCCGGCTATGCTTGCGCCGAAGCGTTATTGCGATGTCGGGGCCAGGATTGCTACGCGCTAATCATCGACAGGATTTGCGACGAACGTCTCAGTAGTATGTTGCGTTACGAACTGCTCGATGTATTGGGTGAACACTTAGACTACCCTTTTGAAGACATGATTCCGGATAGTGCCTACGCCGACTACGATCCCAATTACCTGCCGATGAAGCAGTTGCAACAATGGCGCGACAATGGATACGGGAAGCTTGTTGAGCCAAAGATAGAAATTCCCGTTAAGCAGTTGCAGAAAGCTGGCATTACTTTGCCGGACGACTATGAAAAGTTTCTCCTCAAGCACCGCGGTCGGGATCTTCTGGAGTTCGAGGACGACGAGTGGAACCTGTTCACTGCAGCGCAATTGTTCGAATCGGTCGAGATCGATGATAGGGCGTATCCCCAAATCCGCGAGTTGAAAGGATATGTTTCCAGCATGGAAGATGCGTTCGAGGACGGGCAGACGGTGGATGCCAAAGGGAAACCGTATGCGCTCGAACGACTGGCGTCGGGCCTGGCCATTGGCAAAAGCGACGGCGGCGACGTGCTCTACCTGGATCCGGCCGACGGCAATGCTGTATGGATCTTTCACCACGACGGCGGCGACGTGCAAAAAGCCGGCAAATCGTTCGGGGCGTGGAGACGCAAGGCTCGCATGGCTTGAGTGCGACGGCTTTTTGGGAATGTGCCACGATGTACTCGCCGTGAACTATTTGTCTTGGCGAATGCAAGGCGCTGCGTGACCCGCAGCGCATGAAGGGGAGGACTCGACCTTTTCCTGGCTGGGTTGTTACCCGCGGCGACGATGCTAGCATGGTCGTGCGACACCAAGCCGTGAGGCCGCCGGTGGAGACAATTGGAAGACCGCCAGCCCAAGTCAAGCGTCGTTCTGCGTTGCCTGTCCTGAACCAATCATCTCTGCTGTTGATGGCGTCGATCGCTCGATAAACTTAGGGACATCACCCCTTGCAAGGAGGCCCGATATGCCGGCTCGAAAAAAACCCGCGGCCAAGAACAAGCTGTCGCTCAAGCTCACGGCCGCCGAGCGGAAACTGCTGCTGGAAGAACCTGGTTGTTTGCAGGCGAGGTTGGCCACCATCGTTCAAGACACACCGGCCGGCCAACCGGTGCTGCTCACGCGAAAACAGCTCGAGACATTCGGCCAACGCGTCGCCACCGAGGCGATCGATACGAAGGACAAGCCTCGGAAGAAGAAGCTGGACGGCGTGTTGAAAAAGGTGTTCGCGTTGCTGGAGGACGCGAACGAAGTTGATCGAGCGCGCGAAAGCGGCGCGGAGGAAAATACGCTTGCTGACATGCCGGTTGAGCAACATTCGGTGCGATTGGCCGTTTGGACGGCGCAGATGATGGACATTGCCGAACAATTGGGGGTGAGGGAGCGGAAGCTGAAGCCGAGCCTGACGTTGTCGCCCTATGGTCGCCAATTGTTGCTGGAAATGCCGGATGTTCCCCAATCGATCCAAAAAAAGCTGGCGAAGAACAAGATCGACTTGACCGTGGAAGAGGCCGCCGGGCTGGTCATGGCGTTGGCCGAGGGGCTGCTCGACAGCGAGCCCCGGCGGCAGCCAGAAATCCTGGTGCTTGCCCAATTTCTTGCGGAATTCCTGCACGAAGGCGTTTCGGCCATGGCGGGACCGGCGCCAACTCAACCGCGCAGAGAAAAGCGGCCCGAGGACAGCGACGAGATCTACCAGTTCAAGATTACCCTGCGGGGATTCAAGCCGAGCATTTGGCGCCGCATTCAGGTGGAGGACTGCCTGCTCGACGAACTGCACGTGCATATTCAAATTGCGATGGGCTGGACTAATTCGCACTTGCACGATTTCGAGATCAGGGGAGAGCGATACGGCGACCCCGACCTGATCGATACCTCGCTCGACGATTTCGAATGGCTTGATTCGACGACGGTTTTCCTCAGCGACGTGTTGCCGGCGACCGGCAAAAGATTCACGTTCAAATACCTGTACGACTTCGGCGATAACTGGGAGCACGACATCTTGTTTGAAGGTTGTCCGCCGCGCGCGGCAGGCCAGAAGTACCCCATCTGTTTGGAAGGGGAGAATGCCTGTCCGCCGGAAGACGTGGGCGGGATCTGGGGCTATGAAGATTTCTTGGAAGCGATTGCCGACCCGAAGCACCCGGAGTACCAACACTATCGCGAATGGGTGGGCGGGAGGTTCTCGCCGACGAAGTTCGACGCGAAAAAGGTCACCCGAGAGATGCGGCAAGTGGTGGCAGACTGGCACATCCTTTGACGCGCCCCGCGTGGCGCGGTGTGGATGCCGTGCCGAGCGAATTGCAACCCGCCTGCCGCGATGGCAACTCGCCCACGCGTTTTGGACCACACCTTTGAGATTCCAGGGGAGCACGTGCCCGCCATGTTGCGAAGCATTGCGTTGATGGTGTTCGTTGGCGGGTTTGCGGGGATATCGCAGGCCCAGGGAACGACTCCAGGCCGAACCGCCCGCGAGGAAGTGGCCGCGGCGACGCGGCTCGATTGGGTTTTTCCGCTGGCCAATCAGAGTCTGGCCGCGGCGCCCGCCGAGTGGTTGAAAGACTACGACTCGACCGAACAGACGTACGAACTGTACGTGCCGGAATCGTACACGCCAGACAAGTCGTGGCCGGCGGTGATTTTCATTTCGGCGGGAGATGCTCCGGCGGGACTGCCGGCCTGGCAGGATACCTGCCGCAAGCAGGGGATCGTGTTCGCCAGTCCGCACGGGGCGGGAAACAACTGCCCTCTGCCGCGGCGGGTGCGGATCGTGCTGGATGTGCTGGACGACCTGCGGCAAAAGTATCACCTCGATCCGGACCGGATTTACATCGGCGGCTTTTCCGGCGGCGCGCGCGTGGCGTGCGCGATTGCCTTTGCCCTGCCGGAGTATTTTGGGGGCGTAATACCCGTCTGTGCCGGCGGGGAACTGCGGAGCGAATCGTGGTTGCGGCAGCGGGTTGTCGACCGGTTGTCGGTCGCTCAAGTGACCGGCGAAACCGATTTCAACCGGGGCGAAGTCGAACGGTTCCGACAAACGCAACTCTCCGGCGTGGGGGTGCGCTGCAAAACGTGGGTGGTTTCGGGCATGGGGCACGCGATTCCCCGATCGACCACCTTGGCGGAAGTATTCGCCTGGCTGGATGAACGCGTCGTCGATCGCCGGAAGTTGGCAACGCAGTGGCCCGCCTCGCGAATCGCCGACGCTCCCGATCGCGGCGAGTGGGCCGACCGGGTGCTGGCCGAGGGCAAGAAACGACTCGCGAAGCCGCCGACGCAATACGCCGGCTTGATGCAGTTGCAGGGAATTCACGCCCGCTGGAACGATTTGCCGCAGGCGAAGTCGGCATTTCAAATCCTGATGGAGTACGACCAGAAGGACAACCGCCCTTGGGAGCAGGACGACATTGCCGAGCAGCGGCGGTTTTTGATTGCGAGAGCCCGAGGCGTGGACGCCTACGCCTCGGGGCCGATTCCCCAGCCGTATGAAAGGCAGCACGCCGACATGCTGCGCGCGGCCATCGGGCTGTGGCAGCAGGTTATTGCCGACGGGCAGGACGCCATGGCCGTGGCCGAAGCCCAAGAGCGGATTCCGCTGCTCGAGAAGCTGCTGCCCGGCGCTACGAAGCCTTGAGGAAACGGCTGGCCGGCCGTTTTGGCGGGTGGCAATTGGCGAGTGAGAAACGGCTCTGGTATCCTGTGGTACGGTTGCTCTGCAGCAACACCCTCTCTTCCAGCCAATCGCGGGATACCATCATGCTTCCCATTCTGGCCGCTTGGGCGCGCAAACATTGTCGTTTTCCTGCCATGGAGCAGGACTTGCTGCAACAAGCGCAGAATTGCGAGGCGCAGGAACGTAACTTCCGGGTACTGGTCGGGGCCCAACTCGCCAAATCCGGGGTGGCGCATCTCATTCACGCTCACGGTGGCGAGTTGTTTGTCTTCTCGCTGACAGAATCGCAGACAGAACTGGAAGACGCACAGGGATCGACCATGCAGTTCACGGTGCTGGGGAAACGGGAGCGGGTCGCCGAACAGCAACCACTTCACCTGGAGCGGCTGGAACTCTCGGGCGCCGAGGGCCGGAGTATTACGGAATCGATCACCGGCCGCTGTTTTTATGAAGCCAGCAGGTCATGCCCGGCGCCTCCCTGCCTGGAGCTCACGCTACTGCTGCGTTCGGAAACCAAGCGGGACGACACGCGGCGTGTTTGCCTGTACTATTATCCGGTCACTTTCTCAGGCAGCGGGATCATGGATTTTGAATATCCGCCGCTGCTCAAGGTGGGGGGCGACGCCTGGATGGCTTCGCGGCAGGTTGCGGTCGCTTTCGCCCGCTTCTGCACCGAGCCCAAGCCGAAGCAACATCTTTCGCCGCTGCCGTTGAGCAACGCGTTGGGCTCGCTGCTCTCCTTCGTGTGAAATCGCCGCACACGGCGGCGAAAAGTGCCGCTGGGCACGTGTTGCGCGGGGGGCAGGGCTATGGGGCGGCCGATGCGAAAGCGGCCAGCATTTCCTTCAGATAGGCGGCAAGTTCGGCCAGCACGCGTGTTCGCGTTTCGGGCGTGGCGCCTGCTTCGCCGGCCAGGGCCACGCGGCGAACGATCGCCGAGCCCACAATCAGGCCGTCGGCCACGGGGGCCAGGCGTTGCACGTGCTCTGGTTGGCTCACGCCAAAACCCACGCAAATGGGCAGCGGCGTTTGCTCCCGCAGCCACGACAGTTCTTCGATCAGCCTGGCCGGCAGTTCCTGGCGTTCGCCGGTGATGCCGGTAACCGAAACGTAATACAAGAATCCCGTGGAAAGTTCGGCGATTTTGAGGGCTCGCTCGCGCGGCGTGGTGGGCGTGACCAGTTGGATCAAGTTGAAGTTGCGTTGCCGGCAAATCGCGGCCAGCGATTCGGCTTCGTCGAACGGCAGGTCGGGCACGATCGCGCCGGCGACGTTCGCGGCGATCGCCTGGTCCACGTATTGTTCGGCGCCGCGGCGATTGATGATGGCGTAACTGACCATGGTCACCACCGGCAGTCGCAGCTTGGGAGTCACCCGTTTCAGCATTTCCAGCACCTGGGCCAGGCGGATGTTCTTTTCCAGGGCCCGGGTGTACGAAGCCTGAATGACCGGGCCATCGGCGATGGGGTCGCTGTAGGGAATGCCCAACTCGCAGAGATGGCAACCGGCGGCCGAAAACAATTCGAGCAGCTCGGCGGTGAAATCCAGGTCGGGATCGCCCGCGGTGGTGAACGGCATGAATGCCTTTTGGCCCTGGGACCGCAGGCGGGCGAATAATTCGTCGATCGTGGTCATGAGATCTTGCGCGTGTTTAGAACGTGGGCCCCGTGCCGCCGCTTTGCCGGTGCTCTGGTTGGTCCGCGGAGACAGGGCCTCTTTGCGGCGCCAATTCTTGCCAGCGCCGGGCCACGCAGGTTCGCGCCACGGCCAGCGATTCGCGAAACGATGCAGGCAGTTGCGGCAAATTCACGCGGCGGAGCACCTGGTTCAGCCGGAAACACAGTTTGCCATCGTCTTGGTAATCGAACAAGAACCGCTCCCGGCAGAACCCGCGAATCATCACCGGCAACATGCTCGCCGGGCGGGCAGCCATGCTGTTCACTGCCTGTTGCACCAGAGTTTCGTCGATGGACTCCATCGCCTGGTAGTAGGCTTCGCCGCAGGCGGGCCGCCGAGAGAGCAATTCGGCGTCGAGCAGGATCTCCACCAGAATGTGGCCGAGAAAACTGGGACGGAACCCGGCGTCGGGGGGCAGGGCGTCGCGAAATTGCACCGTCAGCGACCAGCACAGTTCGTTGAATGCCGCGGACTCGTGAAACCAGGCGTCGTCGGCGTGGTGCTGCATGATGCCCGCCGCCAAGGACGCCACCCGAGGGTCGGCATGTTCCAGGTAGCTGGCCGCCTGATGGCTGCGCACCCGCACTTTGCGATTGGCCACGCTCAGCCAGTCGGGCACGGCCGTGCCGGCCATAAAATAAGGATCGTGCAGAAAGTCGCAACCGTGGGCGAAATAATTCATCAAACCGAACGGGCAAGCGGCAATGGGTCGAAATCGGATCGGGCGCATCCTGGCGGTGGGATGCCCCAACTGCGGAGCACTATAAGCCTATGCCAGTTGGCTCCTCGAGGCCATGCTTCCCTGGGCCGAAATCGGGTTGCCGCCGCGTGCGCACGGGGCATTGCCGCTAGGGCGCCGATTCAAAATCGTCCAGTTCCAGGCTTTCCAGGCTGCCTTTGAGCAGCAGGCCGTCGACTTCGATCAGCGCGGCCCAGAGGTTGCCCAGCGCGTTCACGTAATCGAGGTTGACTTCGGCATTGTCCCGCTGGGCTTCCAGGAGATTCAAATAGGTGCTCTCTCCAGCAGCGTACGACCGGCGGATCAACTCCAACGCGGCCGCCGAATTGTCGAGAATTCCGTCGTCTCGCGAATAATCTTCCACCTGGTTGCGGGCGTTGGCGTAGCGCTGGTAAACCGTGGCCAATTGCCACCGCAATGCCTGCTGCACGCGATTCACCGCTCGCTGCGCCACGACCAACTCGGCCTGGGCCTGGCGGATACCGCCCTGGTTGCGATTGAGCCAGGGAATGGGAAGCGTGATCTGCAGGTTGGCGTTGGCGCTGCCGGTGGCGTTGTCGTTTTGCACAACAGCCTGCACTTCCACGTTGGGAACGGGTTCGGCATAGGCCCTGTCGATGGCCCAGCGGGCGCGCTGCACGTTGGCGGCGGCGGCGGCCAGCAAAGGGCTTTCGTCGATGATCCGACTCAAAACGGCATCGATGCACAACTCGCCGTCGAACGCCTCGAGGTCGCCGGTCACCCAGCAGGTGGGCAATTGCCGCACGCCCAGCACGGCTTCCAGACGCAACCACGCGGCTCGCAAGTCATTGCGGGCGACTTTTTCCCGCAATTGGGTACGGTTGAGTTCGATGGTGGCCCGGGTTACGTCGACGCGGCTGACCTCTTGAGCCCGAAACAACGCATCGGCGGTTTTTTCGGCCTCTTGGGCAATTTGCACCAACTGCTGCACCACCTGCAACTGCCGCTGGGCGACGAGCACGTCGTAGAAACAGAGCCGCACGTCGGTGAGCACCCGCATTTGCTGCGCGGCCCACTCGCTTTCGGCCCGGCGAATTTCTTGCGCCACCACGGATCGATTGAGGAGGAGTTTGCGACCGCCGATGAATTCCTGTTCGACGAGCAGCCCCTGTTGCTCGGCCTGGCCGCCGCTTCCCAATTGCTGGCCCGAGTAGCCGAGCACCGTATTGGGATACAAGCCCACCTGCACCCAGCGACCTCGGGCAGCCTCCACCCGGGCCCTGGCCTCGGGCAGGGTGGGATTGTTCACCATCGCCATTTGTTCCAGTTCGGCCAGCGTGATGACGGTGGCCCCGGCGGGGATGTGTTCATCTTGGTGTCCGCCTGCATTGGCCGGTGCCGGAGTCTTCGGCAGCGGCAGGTCCTGCACATCTTGGTTGGTCGGAACTTCGCGGGGTTGGAAGGACGCCAATTGCACCGCGGGTGGGGCGGTTGCCGAGTCGGGCAGACGTTTCACTTCCGGGGCGGCGGCAGCGGAGTTGCCACGCGCAAGAACGGGCGCCGGGCGATCGCGAGCATCGGTGGTCGCGGTTGGTTGATGCGACGATACTGCCGGCAAGCTTGGCGAGCCGCCGCCAGGCTGCGAGCGACATCCGCCTGCCACGCAAATGAGAGCGGCGACAGCAACGAACCATGCTGGCAAAGCAGTCACCAAGGCATCCCCCCCCCGACGCAAAGATTCTGGATCCTTTCCGTCGTTATCGGCAGGACGGATTGCAGCGTTTGACGGCAACCGCCGGGGGATGCGACAGGCAAGATCGGCAAGACGGGCAACTTACCGTTCCCGCGGCCGGAAGAATCCTCGGATGGGACCTACGCGGGGCGGGTTGGCGCCGGGATTCAGGTTGTCGCGCGGGGAGCGCGGGTCGTCCTCGGCGGGCGCCGTTCGATCGGCAGGCATTGCCGGCCCCGGCTTTCGCAGACGCTCGCGCAAGGTGTCCCAAAACTCGCGGCGTTCCTTTTCCGTGCCACGCCAGATACCGAAACCGATTTCCAGGCCATCACGAATGGCATCGGCCGGCGACGCACTGGCCGGATCGCCTGGGGGGACCGACAATCGCTCGACCAGCGTGCCGATTTCGGAGAGTAACCGCGGTTCTGGGGAATCGTCGGCCGGCTGATCCGCCGCGGCCGTGCCAGCCGTTGGCGCTAGCGGCGATGGCGGTGCAGGCACCGCTCGCTGCGAATCTGTCGCGGCCGGCGGCGTCGGTGGCGTTTCCTCCACCGGCATGTTGGCCAGCGGGGGAGCTTCGAGCGGGGATTCCGCCGACGGCAGCGATTCTGCCTCGCCTCGAGGCGGCGCCACCAGCAAAGGGCCCTCGGTGGGGGAATCGGCCTGGCCTGCGGGGTTGGTAATGTCGGGGCGCGCGGCCGATACATCGGAACTGTGTTGATTCACGTCTTGAGCATTGGGCGATGCGGCGCTATCCTCCCCGGCATTTGGAGCGCTGGCGGGGTTGCCCCGCAGGTCATTTTCGGCAGGATCGCTTTGCGCAGGGTTGTCTTCGGCAGGGTTGTTTTGGGCAGTCGCGACGGAGGGTGCGGGCTGTTCGAACCAGCCCCATCCCCATCCCCACAGCAGTACGACCGCGGCACAGGCGAGCACCGCGGCGGCCGCGCGAACCGGAGTTCCCCAGCCAGCGCGCTGGCCCGAGCCACGTAACGGCTGGCGACCGGGGTGCCCTGCGGGAAGAAACGGCGCCAGGGCCGCGGCGAAATCCGCCATGCCGGCGTATCGATCCTTGGTTTTCTTCGAGGCCGCCTTTGCGCACACCGCCGCCAGAGCGTGGGGGATGCCGTGGCAACGGTCGGCGGCCGAGGGAACCTCTCGGGTTTTCACCTGCTCCATGACGCTGCGGGCGGAGCCGGAAAACGGCAGTTCGCCCGTCAATGCTTCGTAGAGCACCATGCCCAGGCTGTACACGTCAGAAGCGGGCCCGACCGCCCGATGGTCCCCGCTGGCCTGTTCCGGGGGCATGTACAGCGCGGTGCCCAGGGCGGTGTCGGCTTTCATCAGCGTTTCGCTGGCGGCGGCCACCTTGGCGAGTCCGAAATCGAGCACCACCGGCTCGTGTCCGTCGCGCAGCATGATATTGGCCGGTTTGAGGTCGCGGTGGATCACGCCTTGCCGGTGGGCTTCTTCCAGGGCCAGGGCCACCTCGTATACGATCCGCACGGCTTCTTCGGTGGGAAGCCGACCGCGGCCGAGGCGCTCGGAAAGCTTGGGCCCTTCAATCAACTCCATCACCATGTAAGGCCGGCCGTCGTCTTCTTCCACGTCGAACACGGTGCAAATGTTGCGATGCTTGAGCTGCGACACCGCCCGAGCCTCGCGGAGGAACAGGTCTTTGTCCAGTTTGTCGGGCCGGGGAACTTTGATCGCCACCCAGCGGTGCAGGCGAGCATCCCACGCGCGATAGACTTTGCCGAAGGTGCCTTCGCCCAGCGGCTTGTCCGCGGCGAATTCGTAGCGCCCGAGCCGGCAAGACGACAGGTCGAGCGTGCCGCGGTCGTCTTCGTGGTGGGTGTCTCGGTCGGCTTCGAGCACTTCGAGCACGGTGTCCTGATGTTCGGGAAACCGGCGGAACAGGCTGCCCCGATCGACGGCCTCTCCCCGCTCGCGACGCAGATCCAACTCCAGTTCGAGGAGCATGGCCAGGGCCGAGCGATAGGCGAGACCATCCAGCGATTGAAGAAAATCTTCCACCGCCGGCGCCTGGTCCGCTCGCCACGCATCTTCGAACTCATCGCAAAGGCGATCCAGTTCAATGGCCTGTTGGGTTTTCAGCACGCTGAAGCGGGCGGACATGGCGGTGTTTCCCAATCGATGGGCGATTGTTGCCTCGGATCGCAAAATGGCAGAACGCGTTCGCCCCACCCCATTTGTGAGCGCATTCTATCTACCGACTGCCCGGCGGTGAAGAAAAGCGGACATATCGGGGGGGGGATGGCGGAGTCGATTTACCGATGCCCCGTGCGCGCACCCACCGCCGGGGGCGTGGGTCGGCCTGGCGGCGCGGCATTTTTTGGCAGGTTGAGGCAGCTTCCGGCAGAAGGCGCCTGGCGCTGCGCCTCTTCATGGCCATACCCGCGCGTGGGGGGCCACCCCCCTGCGACAGGGCGTCGTTCCCTTCACCCGTACCCATCATCGGGTGGAGCTTTCGTCATCCCAGATCAGCCGAATCAAATCCAGCTTTCGCTGGACGGTCTTTTCCGAGCGGCCGATCAGGCGGGCGATTTCTTTATTTTTGTGGTTCACCAGCTTGAGCAGCGCGATTTGCCGCAGGCCTTCGTCAAGTTTCAGCAGCAATTCTTCGCAGTGCAGGTCGAAATCGGCCGTGCCGACCTGCGCAAAGATGTCGTCGATGCGGAAGTCGGGCAGGGCGGTTTCGGGCATTTCGACCTTTCCCTTGCGCACCTGCCGGAGAGCCTTGCGAAACACGATCACCCGCAGCAAACCCCACAGGCTGTTCTGGTTAAGATCTTGCGGCAGGTTGCCCGCCGCGGCTTTTTTCCAGAAGCTGATTTGGGCGTCTTGCAGGGCGTCGCTCTGGTCGGCGGCCGTTCGCGAGACGGTGGCCAAGGTGCGATTGGCCACCGCCCTGAGCCGGGGCAAGAAACGATCCCAAAGGGCGAGGGCGGCTTGCTCGTCTCCCCGTTTGAGGTCTTCAATCAGTTGGCTAACGGAACTGTCCGCAGCTTCCATGGTAGCGACCATTGCCAGGGCAAACCCGGGCGGCCCTGCTGAGGAATGAAAATCAACCGCCTGCTAGCGGCTGTTACGCTCTTTCAGATCGTAGCATATCAAACCCTGCGGGGTGCGAATGTAGAGCCTACCTCCTACCAGGGCAGGAGTTGCGCACTCCAGCGGGCCGTAGCGACTGACCTGGCTGTTGTAAATTTCCTGGGCTTTTTGCTGGCCGCCTTCGCCTTGGGCCACTTCGTCCAGCTTGAGCAACTGACGGTGTACCGCCTCGGTGGCCAGCAGCCCGTCGCGATTGAGCTTGGCTTCGACCAGCGGCGAAAAATCGTCGGGCGTGGCCGCGAACACCAGCAGGCCATCGCACGCGTAAATCACCTTGCCGTCTCCGGCGACCAGCGAGGTGTACTGCGGTTTGGCGACGTCGAGCGTGGCGTTCCAAGCTGCCTTGCCCGTCTGCAAATCGACGCACGCCACGCGCTTTTCGCCCTGCGCGTAGACGTAGTCGCCCACGATCACCGGGCTCGCGCCCTTGTCGGTGACTCCCTGGTACACCCATTTTTCGGTAGCTCCGGTGGGCGAAATCTCAAAGCACCGCAGCCCCTTTTTGCGGCTGTCGCCCAGCGTGACCATCAGGTTGCCCGACAGAACAGGCGTGGACAGCCGGGCTTCGGACTTCACCCGCCACAGTTCTTCGCCCGAGCGGGGGCGAATGCAAATGGTTTCTTCGGGGCCGACGTTCACGATCACATATTGCTGATTGTCGTGGTTCCAGACCACGGGCGAGGTGTGGGTGCCCGCGGTTTGCTTGGGATCGCCTTCCCAGACAATTTTTCCCGTCGCGGCGTCCAGGCCGAACAGGTGCCCGCACAACACCACGGCCACGCCGTCGGCCACGGCAAACGACGACATCATGTATTCATCGCGAAATTCGCCGGGCAACCGCGTTTCCCAAAAGTCTTTGCCGGTGTTGGCGTCGAGGCAGCGGGCGATGCGGCCGGCTCCCTGAATGTACAACTTGCCGTCGATCACAGCGGGCGACCCCGACTGCAAGAAGCGGCAATACACCGAGGGTCGATCGTTCACCCAAAGGGTTTTGCCGTTGTTGGCATCGATGCAGTAGACGCGCTCGCGGAAGTCGAAGAACTTGCTGAGCGCTTGGTCCTCGTCGCGGCGGTTCTGTTCGTATTGCTCGTATTCCTTGTCGGTCATGCCGGTTCGCTTTTCGGGCGGCAGCCAGGGAAACTTCTTTTGCGGGGGATCGCCCTGCTGGTTCTTGATGTGCGTGAACAAGTACACCCTTCCATCGGCGACCGCGGGACTTCCCCAGCCGCCTCGATTGCCGGAGAGAATTTCTTCGCTGGTCCAGAGCGGCTTGAGGCCTTGCTGAGGAAGCGATGAAATCAAGGGGGGGGAGTTGGCGTCGAGCCCATTGCGCTGCGGACCGCGCCACTGGTTCCAGTCGTTGGCCGCGGCGGGAGAAATTCCCAGCCAACAACCGGCCATCAGCAGGGCCATGCTGGCGGCAAAACAACGGGGCTTGCCGCGCAACAACGTCAACCGGCAGAGAGAGCAGACGATCATGAGGGCTCCGGTGGGCGATTGGAGGAGTGGGGTGAGAGACGCCGTGCCATCAAGGTTTTCGTGGCGAACAACGCCCGTGGACCTGGCAACCGGCAATTATCGCCGTCTGGCGCGAGGCATGCAACCGGCGAGCAGGCGGCCGCCCCGCGGCGCGCCGCGACGACGGCGCCCAAACGATTGGCGCCCAAGCGATTGACGCCCCCGGGGGCGAAAGCTTGCGTGTCGGGGTATGTTCTCCTAGACTCGCATCAGCGACTGAATTAATGCGGGGGTGCGTCGGAGCGACGGCGATGACCAGGTTGAGCGAAGCCGATGGCATTGTGACTTTCCACTTGGAATCGACGTACGATGCGCTGCGGAGTGATGGCCTGCAAAGCTTCGAAGCCGACGTGCTGCAAAAGATCGCCGAATCGCCGTCGCCCAAGTTGATTTTCGATTTTTCCGACACGACCTACATCAGTTCCAGTTTTGTCGAAGCCTTGATGCGAGGCTGGAAGAAACTTCAAGAAAAAGATGGCAGCATGGCCCTGTGCTGCCTCAACAACAACTGCGCCACGGTGCTGAAAGTGTGCCGGCTCGACCGCATCTGGAAACTGTGCGCCAACCACGCCGAGGCCGAAGCGGCGGTAAAGTAGCCGCAATCGTTATCGGGCCGGGTTCTCTGCCTGGGCATTGTGTTCTGCTAAGGCAAAACGATATCGGGCAAAGGGATTGGCGCCCCGATCGCCTGGGAATTGCGGCCGACTCGCCGCAGCGCGTTCAACGTTGAGCGGAGTTTGCGCCGGATGCCGATGCATTAATTCCTGGGGTTCTCGACGCCCGGAGCGCAGGCAATAAGATTCAAGGGGATGCCGATACCGTGCAGTGCTGTCGCGGGGCAGTTCCCGGCTGCGAGCCCAGCCCATCTGCTCTTGCCAATTTAAGGAAGCCTTCTCGAAATGTCCGATGTCATCCACCAGGCCGTGAAATCGAAGTACGGCGCCGTCGCCAACAGCGGCCTTTCCAGCGAGCATTCCGGCGTGCGCGCCGTGGCCGAAGCTTTTGGCTACTCCGCCGACGACTTGGCCTCGATCCCCGCCGAAGCCAACATGGGGCTCTGCTGCGGCAATCCCACGGCGACCGCGAACCTGCGACCGGGGGAAGTGGTGGTCGACCTGGGCTGCGGCGGCGGGCTCGATGTCTTTCTGGCCTCGACCAAGGTCGGCCCTCACGGCAAGGCGATCGGCATCGACATGACGGCGGAAATGATCGAATTGGCACGGAAGAACGCCGCGAAGGGCCGCGATGGCCAGCCGATCGCCAACGTCGAATTCCACCAGGCGACCATCGATCGATTGCCGCTGGCAGACGCTTCGGTCGATTGCGTGATCAGCAACTGCGTGATCAACCTGGCCCCCGACAAACCGGCCGTGTTTCGCGAAATTGCCCGCGTGCTTAAGCCCGGCGGACGCCTCGCGGTGAGCGATATCGCCCTCAAACAGCCTCTGCCGGACGAACTGGGGCAAGACCTGATGGCTTACGTGGGCTGCATTTCCGGGGCGATTGCGATCGAAGAGTATCGCCGGCAGTTGCTCGAAGCCGGATTCGCCGCCGTGGAAGTCATCGACACCGGAGCCGATCTCAACGCTTATGCCAAAGTGGAAAATCAAGGCGGCTGCTGCCCGCCGACACCTTCCGCGACCGACGTTGTCGACCTGCCGATCGCCGGCGGGTGCTGCGGGCCGGCCAACGACAACGCGGGAAGCGCGGGTGACGCCGACAGTCTGCATGCCCGGTTGCTCGATCTTCTGCGGCGCTACAACGTGAACGACTACGCGGCCAGCGTGCGGGTGTTTGCGATCAAGCCCTGAGAATGCTGCCGGAGCTGCCACGGCGATGTTGCCTTGGCTGTCGCCCGCCGTTTGCCTTGAGTAAGATGTGGTCCCTGGCAAGGGACGACGGAGAGCCCGGCGGGCAGCGGGATTCGATCGAGTCCGCGTCGTCGGCTCGCTGGGTTCGGCCCTCGGCAAGTTGCCGCGCGCTCCGTACTTTCGCGAGTCGGAATTTCCCTGGGGAGTGCCGGACCGCGACGGCGACATTCCACACTTTTTTCGCATGGCAAACAGAGGACGGTTGGATATGATGCGAGTCGGGATCGCAGGCATTGGCTTCATGGGCATGATCCATTACCTGGCCTATGAGCGTTCATCGCGGGCGAAGGTGGTGGCCATTTGCACGCGCGACGAAAAGAAGCTGGCCGGCGATTGGCGCGGCATCAAGGGGAATTTCGGCCCGCCGGGCGACGTGAAAGATCTTTCGCACCTGGCCAAATATCGCGAGCTTGCGGCCATGCTGGCCGATCCCAATATCGACGCCATCGATATTTGCCTGCCGCCGGCGCTGCATGCCGACGCCGCCGTGGCCGCCCTGCAGGCCGGCAAGCACGTGTTCTGCGAAAAACCGATCAGCGTGTCGGCGGAAGACGCCGTGCGGATGGTCGCCGCGGCCGAAAAGTCGGGCCGGCAACTCACCATAGGGCATGTGCTGCCGTTCTTTCCCGAGTTCAACTTCGTCACGCAGGCAGCCCGCGATGGCCGTTACGGCAACCTGCTGGGCGGCCACTTCAAACGGATCATCGCCGATCCTTCGAAGCTGTGGTTGAAAGACTTTTTCGATCCCATCAAGGTGGGCGGACCGCTGATCGATTTGCACGTGCACGACGCCCACTTCATTCGCATGCTGTTCGGCATGCCGCGGGCGGTGTTCACCACGGGGCGGTTGCGGGGGGACGTGCCCGAGTTTTTCACCACGCAGTTTTTGTTCGACAATCCACGGTTGGCGGTAACGGCCACCAGCGGCGTGATCGATCAGGCCGGCCGGCCGTTTTGCCACGGCTTTGAGGTGCAGTTTGAAAAGGCCACGGTCTGTTTCGATTTTGCGGTGCTGGGCGAAGAGGCCGTGGCTTCGATGCCGCTGACGGTGCTCACCGAAGACGGCAACGTGGAACGTCCCGAATTGGGCAGCGGCGATCCCATCGATAGTTTTGTTCAAGAAATTGACGAAGCGCTGGGCGGCATCGAAACGGGGAAGGCTTCCACCCTGCTCGCCGGCGACCTGGCCCGCGACGCCCTGCTTTTGTGCCACAACCAGGCCGAGTCGCTCCGCACCGGCAAAATGGTTGCCACGAAGTAACCTCGCCCTGGCGGCGTTGTCTGGGCCGCACAAAAACTTTGCAGCCCAGGCGTCCGCACAGCTACGATGTCTTGTGCAACGAATGTCTCCCTTCGCGCCAAGATCTTGTCCGAGAACCGCGACCGCACGTCCGCGCGGCAGGGTAAGTTGAGCGCAATATCAGGTTTTCGCATCGGCTTGAATAAGGTAGCAGCATGGCCAGCAAATATCGCGTGGCGGTGATTGGCAGCACGGGTCGTGGCAACTATGGGCATGGCCTTGATACCGTGTGGCAAAACATCGAGGGGGCCGAAATCGTCGGCGTGGCCGACGACAACAAAGACGGCCTGGCCGCGGCCGCCAAGCGACTGAAGACCGATGCGGCTTTTCTCGACTATCGCGAAATGCTCGATCGCACCAAGCCGCAGTTTGTGAGCATCTGCCCTCGCTGGCTCGATCAACATCATGCCATGGTGCTGGCCGCGGCCGAGCGCGGCATCCACATCTATTTGGAGAAGCCGCTCTGCCGCACGTTGAAAGAGGCCGACGAGATGGTTGCCGCGTGCGAGCGCAGCCACGTGCGGTGCGTGGTCGCCCATCAATCGCGTTATAGCCCCAAGATTCAGTTGGTGAAGAAACTGATTGCCGCAGGCGCGATTGGCACCGTGCTCGAGTATCGTGGCCGCGGCAAGGAAGATCGCCGCGGCGGCGGCGAAGACCTGTGGGTGCTCGGCACGCACATCATGGATTTGATTCGACTCTATGGCGGCCATCCCGCGTGGTGCATGGCCAGCGTGCGAAGCGGCGGCAACCCGATCGGCAAGGCCGACGTGGTCGAAGGGAGCGAAGGCATTGGGCCGCTGGCAGGCGATTCCGTCTCGGCCATGTACGGCCTGCCGGGCAACGCGGTGGCGTACTTCAACACGGTGCGCGGGATGGGCGGCCAGCCGTCGCGGTTTGGATTGATGATTTGCGGAAGCGCCGGTGTGATCGAAGTGCAAACCGGGCATCTTTCGCCGGCCAAAATTCTGCAAGACACTTCGTGGTCGCCGGGCCGCAGCGGTAAGGCGTGGCAAGACATTTCCTCGGCAGGCATTGGAAAACCCGAGCCCGACAAAGACGGCGGCCTGGGCGGCGGCAACATTCTCGCCGTCACCGATCTGATTGCCGCGGTGGAAGAAAATCGCGAACCGCTGGGCAGCATTGCCGAAGCCCGCGGGGCAACCGAAATGATCGTGGCCGCTTTCGAGTCGGAACGGGTGCAGGCCCGCGTGCCGCTGCCGCTGGAAAGCCGGGACAACCCGCTGACGCGGTTAACCTGACAGGGCCCGATGCAGATGCCGAGATGGACGAACCCGCAAAACGTGAATACGACCTGGCTCCCGAGGTTGAACGTCCCGAGCGGGTTTTCCTTCCGCTGAGCCCTGCTTCGTCCGGGCCCGAGAATTTCGAACCGCCGCCGGAAGAACGGCAACTGACGCTCAAGCAGTTGGCGATGGTCACGGCGCTGGTGAGCTTGCTGATGGCGCCGGCCCAGTGGCTTTCGCCCGCCGAGTATGCCGGTTTGATGGGGATGGTCAGCCTGGTGTTTCTGATCGTCGCCGGCTTTTCTTCGTTGCGGCGGAGCGTGGTGCTGCTGATTTCGGCGCTGTTGCTGCTGATCTACGTGGCGACATCGCTGATCGCGGCCTGGGAAGTGTGAGTTGCATTTGCCCGCGAGGATCGCTCCCAGACAGCCAAGCGGCTGGCAGCGGCGCACGCTGCCGAGGATGTGCGATCGGTGTTGCGGCAGCGCGCGTCGCTCTCAAGAGCACGAAAGGCACAAAGCTAGCGACAACCAGGCACGGGGCTTGCCTCGAAGCAGGTGGTTCGATTGGCAGATTGCCGCCCGGCCATCGAACCGCGACAATAACGCAACAAGACCAAGTGGGCGATGGATGACTGCCTTCGCGCGCGGGTTGAGCAGGCGCAACCGGGAGGTGACCCGATGAAATTCAGTTTGATCATGGTTTTTGTGGATGACGACAAAACCGACAAGGTCATCGATGCCGCGCGCGCGGCCGGGGCCACGGGCGCCACGGTGATTACCAGCGCCCGAGGGGTGGGAATGAAGAAACCCCCCGCCTTTTTTGGCCTGGAATTGTTCAACATCCGCAACGTTGTCCTGATTCTGGCGGAAAAACGTCGCGCCGATCACGTTTTGGATGAGGTCGAAAGAGCCGCAGGACTGGATGAAAGCCTGGGCACCGGCATTGCCCTGCTGCTGGACGTGAGCAAGGCCGTGGGTCTCACCGAGCATATCAAACTGCTGGAGAAGCAGATTCTTCCCGACCATGAGTAGCCGGCAAGGCTTCGAAGCACAGCTGCGAGGAGTCGTTTCGGGAGCGGGGATTCGCGCATCGCAGCGCGGCGTGCCGTCCGAATGCTCGATCACGTAGGCATGCCGGCGCTGTGCGCCGCCGGGGTGGGTGAACCGAAGTTCTTCAGCAGGTAGCTGTCGGCGTCGTTGGCCACGATCACTCCGTAGTTCACCGCGCCCAGCCAACCCGACATGATGATTCCCACGCTGCCGGCGTGATATAGTCCGCCAATTTGCTCGGGCAAACCACGGCTGACGGCCAGCCCTTCAAACTTGGTGCCAAAGCTGGCGCCTTCCAGATGCCGGGTGTAGTGCTCGAAGGTTCGCGGCGTCGAGGCTTCCACGTGATCGATGCGGTTGCGAATGTCGGGCACGTACTTGCTCACCGCATCGAGCGTGGTTTCGATCAGGTCTTGCTTGCTCGCCTGGTACTCTTCTGCGGACAGTCTGGCCCAATCTTCGTAACGGGCGTTGGTGCTGGAGACGATCAGGCAGCGATCGCTGCCTGGCCGGGTGCGAGGGTAGTAGAACGAATAGGTGCGACTGCTGATGTCGCGGCTAAGCAGCAAATCGGTGCGGAACACCGGCGCGGTCGAACTGAACAGCAGGTCGCCGCAGCTTTCGTCGATGGTGTCGCCCGGCTTCAAGGCCATGTAGACCTGGCAACTGGAGTTGTTCAGTCGCACCGCGCGGGCGGCGTCGATAAAGTCGCGATCGAAGGGTTCTTCGCCGACCAGGCGGAAAATGGTCGACTTGAGGTTGGCGTTGGAGATGACCACCTTGGCGCGGATGTGGCGGCCGTTGACGGTGACTCCCGTGGCGTGCGTGCCGCGGCGGGGATGATGCTCGGTGTGAATGCGTTCGACCTCGCTGCGAATCCGCAGGTCGACGCCGTTGTCGAGCATTTCCTGTTTCATCAGCCCAATGAGTCGATCGGTTCCGCCTTCGAAGGTGTAAACCCCTTGCGACATGAAGTTGGAGAACACAATGCCGTAACTGATGGCCGGGTCTTCCAGCGTGGAGCCGTTGGCGTAGGTAATCGGTTCCATCAGCAGCCGCACCACGTCGTCGCGGCCGGGAAAGAACCGCTGGAACAGTTCGCCGGCGGAGGTGCTTTGGTCGTCGTAAAAGTTCATTGCCCGGGCGGTGTCGAAAAACGCCTGGACGTTTTCGGCGGGAACTTGAAATCGCTCGACCAGCAGGCGGGTGAAATCCTCGCGATTGAAGGTGGTGGTCAGCGAGAACATGGGATTGTCGAACCGGATGCCGCGAAGCTGCACGATGGAATCGGCGATTTCGCGAGTCCAGTAGCGGCGGCAGCTCTTGATCATGCCCACCGGAAATCCGTGCAGCGAGATGTCAAAAATGTGGCCGCCACGGCGTTTGAACCAGGTGGCCATGCCGCCGAGCTGGTAGTGGTGCTCGAGCAGGAGCACCGAGTAGCCGGTTTTGGCCAGGGTGTTGGCGGCCGTGAGTCCGGCCAGACCGCTGCCGATCACCACCACGTCGTACTGGTCGCGGCAGTCCTTGAGAAAATCCTTGGGCATTTCGTCGTAACAGTTGCGCGGGAGGGAACGTCCGGCCGACTGGCGAGCGCGTACCGGCCGGAGTTGGTTGGGAAGGTTTCGGCGTCGTCGCTCGAGCGATCCTCCGCTGACGGCAGCGGCCCATTCATGGTAGAGGTATCCTGGCGCATACACAATCGGGTGGACCCGGCTGGAACGGTCGATGGCGACTGTGCGGCGATGCGCAAGGAACCGTTCGCTCGCCGCGTGGGGGGCAGTCGATTTCGCCGGCTTTGTCGGTTCCGTGCCTGAAAGGGGGTGAGCGGACCGCGTGCCGCCGGGAGCGGCGTGTTGCGTGGGGGGGGCGACCGCCGGCTGGGGCGGGAAGTTCGGGAACTTGGGCGCGAAAATCATCTTTTCCCCAGGTGGGGACTTGAATGCCACCCAAGCCTTGTGCCATATTTCACGATCTTATTGGGTCCCAGGAATCCCCGTCCACGAATGGCCCGTTGAGAGGGTCGCGTTCTCGGGTGAGGATGCGTCTCATGCCTCAATGGTAGGTAGGTACTGGCGGTGGCGGAACATCTTTCTTTGTACATGCCTGAATGGCTGGCTTATACGCTGGCCGCGGGGCTGCATGCCTTTCTGCTGATCAACGTGATCGCAGTCGGGGCGCTGTTCTTCATTTGGCAGGAACGCAAGGTTTGCGGCCGCATTCAGGACCGGCTGGGCCCCACTCGGGTGGGCGGCAAGTTCGGCTGGCTGCAAACCCTGGCAGATGGCGTCAAGCTGCTGTCCAAAGAAGATCTGATGCCTAAGGGCGCCGACGCGATGTTGTTTCGGATCGCTCCGTACATCAGTTTTTGCGCGTCGTTCGCGGCGTTCATGGTGTTGCCGTTCGCCCTGGGTTGGAACGCGGTGAGCACCACGATTGGCGCCTTTTTGCTGTTGGCCATTTTGGGCCTCGAGGTGTTTGGCGTCATTCTCGCCGGCTACTCGTCGGCTTCCAAGTGGTCGCTGTTTGGCGCCATGCGCGAGGCCGCCCAGGTGGTGAGCTACGAAGTGCCGCTGGGCCTGACAGTGATTGTGCCCGTCGTGGTGGCGGGCACCATGGACTTGTCGGCCATTGGCGACATGCAGCGAGGCTGGTTCACCAACTGGATGATTTTCCACGATCCGTTCACGTTTATCACGTTTTGGGTGTTTTTCACCTGTGCCACGGCCAGCGTGAACCGCGCCCCGTTCGACCTGGCCGAGGCCGAAAGCGAACTGGTCGCCGGTTTCCACACCGAATACTCCGGCCTGCGCTGGAGCTTCTTCTTCATGGCCGAATACGGTTCCATGTTTCTGGTCAGCGGGCTGGGGGTGGTGCTGTATCTGGGCGCTTGGAACGGTCCGATCCCCATTCTCGAGCCCATTGCCTACCAAAGCCTGACCGAACCCTTTCACTGGGGCGGTTTTTTGGCGAACGTGGCCGGCGTGGCCAACTTCATCGTGAAGAGCACCCTGCTGGTGACCGTGATGATGTGGGTGCGGTGGACGTTGCCCCGGCTGCGCATCGATCAGGTGATGAAAACCTGCTTGAAGTACTGTATGCCGATTGTCTGCTTTACCTTCCTCGGCGCGACGATCTGGACGTATTTCCTGCCGGGCGGATTGTTCTTGCGGCCCGACCGGCCGCTGGGCGAATTTCGCGATCAATCGCAGCGGTACCTGCAACCGCCGCTGATGCCGGGCGAAGCGGCCAGGTACGCCGATGCGGCGCCGGCGCCCGCGGGGCCGCCGGTTGTGTGGAACGCGTCGAACACGACGCCAATTGCAGCGGCACCGGACCCAGAAGCCCCGGTTGTGGCCAAACGACTTGCCGCTGAAGGAGGCTCGCAGTGATCAATTGGCACTCAGTCTTCTTCTTGATTTTCGCCTTGACGACGTGCATCTTCGCCGTCGCCGTGGTGGTATCCAGCAATATTGTGCGGATGGCCTTCTATTTGATTTTGTCGCTGGGGGCCACCGCCGGCTTGTTCTTTCTGGCCGACGCTGTGTTTGTGGGCGCCATGCAGCTCATGATTTACGTGGGCGGCACGCTGGTGCTGCTGGTGTTCGGCGTGATGCTCACTTCGCAAGCGCCGTTCATCTCGATGAAAACCAGCGGCGGCGAATGGGTGCTGGGCGCCATTGTGGGCAGCGCCTTGCTGGCCCTGTTGCTGCAAGCGGCCTTTAGCGTGGACCAATGGCGGGGTGCTCCGCTGCCCAATCCTTGGGGAGCCACGGTGGCCGCCAACGGCTTCGACGCCACGGTGATTGTGCAGGCAAGGCAGCCCGAAGAGGATTGGAACGGCGCCTTCATCAGCTTTCGCAATGAGCCGCAGTCGGGCGACGTGAATGTGTTTTATCCCGAGGGCGCGAGCTTGCCCACCGCGGCCGAATGGGTGGACTATTTGAATCAAAATCCCGTGTTCAGCGAGAGCTTGATCGCAGCGCTGCCCGCCGGCAGCAGCGGACAAGGCCTGGTTTCGGACGGCGACCGGGCTCGCCTGGAGCGGCGGATGCCGCGAACCGACGAGCGCGTGAGCGGAATTGGGTTGGCGCTGTTGGGAGCCCGGCCCGACCGGGGCGGAACCGGCAACGGAGGCTCGGGCTATCTCTTGCCGTTTGAAATTGTGTCGGTGCACTTGCTGGTGGTGTTGGTTGGGGCGGCTTACCTGGCCCGCAGCAAGAAGCGCGTCACGGCGGGACAAGGAATCTCGGGCGAGGCGATTTGATCGATCGCCGTCCACCCGGATCAACCTTTTGCTGCCATAACCGGAGTCGATGATTGTGAACCTGCTCACCGAGCCCGTCGGCGTAGCGCATTTCATGGCCGTGGGGGCGGTCTTGTTTGTGTGCGGCGCGGTCTGCATGGCCACCAAACGCAATGCGCTGGGTGTGCTGATGGGGATTGAGTTGGTGCTGAACGGCGCCAATATCAATTTTGTGGCGTTCGGCAGCAAATACTTACAGCAAGACCCGGCCCGGGCGCTGGGTCTGGATGGGCAGTTGATTGCGCTTTTTGTGATTGTGCTGGCCGCCGCCGAAGCCGCCGTGGCGTTGGCGATTGCCCTCAATTTCTATAACAACCATTCCACGATCGACGTCGATCAGGCCGACGAGTTGCAAGGCTGATGACCAACACCGCACTGGATCTGTTGCCGTCGCTATTGGGCATTGCCTGGCTGCTGCCCCTGCTTTCGTTCGCGGTCATTGTCTTTTTTGGACCGCGACTGGGCAGCCACGGCATTCTCGGAGGCTACATCGCGGCTGGCGCCATCGTCGGCTCGTTTGTGCTGTCGTTCGCCAGCTTGCTGATCTGGACGACCAACACCGATGTGCCCACCCCGCACGAACTTCCTCACGCCTCGGGACCGCCGGCGGAAGCTCCCGCAACCGCGGAACTGGCGGCCCCTGGCCTGGCCAACGTGCGGCTGGTTGCCCAGGAAACGGGCTCCGCGCCCGCCCCTGCGGCCGACGCCGCGCATGAATCGCCTGCCGCCGACTCCCGCGGCCACGCCGATTCGCACGCGCACGGTGATTCGCACGCGCACGGTGAGCACGGCCACGATGAAGCCCATCTGCGCGAGGTGACGCATGTCTCGGGCCAATGGTACGAGGTCAACCCGCCGGGCATTCCCTCGATCGGTATCGGCTACTACATCGATTCGCTGACCGTGCTGATGTTTGTGGTGGTGACGTTGATCGCCTCGTGCATCCATTTTTACGCGATGGGCTACATGCACGATGAGCTGCACGACATCACCGATCACGAGGTGACGCTGTCCAACGGCCAACACCTGCACCGCAAGGGTCGCTACTACCGGTTCTTTCAGTATCTGTCGCTATTTTGCTTCAGCATGCTCGGGCTGGTCATCGCCGGCAACATCGCCATGGTGTTTGTGTTTTGGGAATTGGTGGGCATTTGCTCCTATTTTCTGATCGGCTTTTACATCGAACGCAAAAGCGCCTCCACGGCGGCCAACAAGGCGTTTATCGTCAACCGCGTGGGCGACTTCGGGTTCTTGATTGGCCTGATGGCCTTGTGGGGAGCGTTGGGGACTTTCTCCTTTGGCGACACCCGCGATCCCGAAACGGGCGAAGTCGTGGCCGAAGGCATCTTCACCCAGGTGCGGCATCCGGCTCGACATCATGAATTGGCCGTTCCCGACGGCATGGTGATCGCCGGAAATCCCGAAGGCGTGCGGAAAGTGGTTGCGGACCATACCACCGCCGAGGGCGATGTGCAGCTTGACGACGCCCGCAGCGAGGTGCTGTCGCTGGCCCGCAACGAGTGGCGAGAAACCGAGGGCACCCCGCCGGGCTACTGGCTGCTGATCGTGGCCGGCGTGGGGGTGTTTTGCGGCTGCATTGGCAAGAGTGCCCAGTTCCCTCTGCACACGTGGTTGCCCGACGCCATGGAAGGTCCCACCCCGGTTTCGGCCCTGGTGCATTCGGCCACCATGGTCGCGGCGGGTGTTTATCTGGTGGGGCGGTTCTTCCCGGTATTCACGTCCGAAGTGCTGCTGGTGATCGCCTTTATTGGCGCCATCACGCTGTTCATGGCGGCCACGATCGCCATTGTGGCCACCGACATCAAACGGGTGCTCGCCTATTCCACCGTCAGCCAACTGGGATACATGATGCTGGCCCTGGGAATGGGCGGCTGGCTGGCCGGCCTGTTCCACCTGGTAACCCACGCGTTCTTCAAGAGCCTGCTGTTCCTCTGCTCGGGCTCGGTGATTCACGCGGTGCATACCAACGAAATGCCGCTGATGGGCGGCTTGCGCCGCAAGATGCCGATCACGGCCTACACCATGCTGATTGGCTGCTTGGCCATCGCCGGGGCCCCGCTGTTGAGCGGTTTTTACTCCAAGGATTACATCATCGCGCACTCGATGCTGTTTGCCGATACCAACCCCAGTTATGCCTTCTTCTTTTACGTGGCTGCCGCGGGAGCGGCGATCACGGCGTTCTACATGTTCCGCTTGTGGTACATGACGTTCGCCGGCGAACCCCGCGACAAGCATCGGTTTGACCACGCCCACGAGTCGCCTCGCGTGATGACTGTGCCGCTGATCATTCTGGCTTTCTTCGCGGTGACCGCTGGGTGGAGTTTCCCCGGAATCATGCCGGGACTGGGCGGGTTTGGCGTGGAATTGCTGCTGGAACAGGCGCGGCCCTTGGGCACCGACCACGGCGCCGGCCAGGGATTGCTGGTGGACATCGTGCATCCCAACGAGCATGACTCGCACACCCAGTTCGGGCTCGCGGCCACGCTGGTGGCCAGCGGCGTGGCCCTCGGCGGGTTTTTGCTGGCAACCCTGATGTATGGGTTGCGGCTGATCAGCGCCGACGATGCCCGGCGGCAGTTCGCCCCGGTGTATCGCTTCTTGCGCAACAAGTGGTACTTCGACGAACTCTACAATGCCGTGTTTGTGCAGCCGGTGCTGTTCGTTTCGCGCGTCGTGGCCGAGTTCGACCGCAAGTGCATCGATCGGTTCATCGACAACCTGGGCGTATGGACGCGGAAGATCTCGCACTGGGACGATTCGATCGATCGCGGGTTTGTCGATGGCCTGGTCAACCTGACCGCCGGCTGGGTGTACGGAATTGCCAGCCGCATTCGCAAAGTACAAACCGGAAACCTCCGGCAATATGTGTTGTTTATTGTGGTGGGAACCGTGGTCTTGTTCGTGCTGATTAGTTTCTGGACGACCACCAACGCGGGGCGCTGAGCTCGCCAAGACGAGCCGTTCGCCCCGTTCCACCGTGTTGCCTGCATTTAATCCTTCCAACGACCGGGACAAGCCGCGAGAGCCATTCAGCCATGTCCTATGCCTTATTGTTCAGCCTGGTGATCTTTCTGCCTGCGATTGGTGCGCTGGCGGTGGCGCTGTTTTGTCCCAAGGACAAGCCCGACTCGGCCAAGGCGCTGTCGCTGGCGATCACGCTGGCCGTCTTCGTGCTCACCATCTACATGATTCTGCCGGCGAGCCCTGGCGAGCAAAGCTCGCGATTCGAGATCGGCGCGGCCCAAATGCAGAACGTGGTCAATCTGGATTGGATTCCCTCGTTCAACATTTACTACTTGCTGGGCGTGGACGGCATCAGCCTGCCGCTGGTGCTGCTCACCAGTTTCTTGTTCGTGCTGTCGATGCTGGCCAGTTGGAACATCGAGCGGCAGGTCAAGGCTTACTGCATCATGTTCTTGGTGCTGGAAACTGGCGTGCTGGGCGTGTTTTTGGCCCTCGATTTCTTCTTGTTCTTCTTGTTCTGGGAAGTGATGCTGCTGCCGATGTACTTTCTCATCGGCGTGTGGGGCGGCCCGCGGCGCGAGTACGCGGCGATCAAGTTCTTTTTGTACACGCTGCTGGGCGGCGTGTTCATGCTGGTCGCCATCCTCATGCTGTACTTCACCAGCGACCTCAAGGAATTGCACCAGGACAGCCGCGGGGCGATCTCGTGGAACGATTTGCACCTGTCGCCCGATACCTTGGCGCTGGTTCAGGCGCAAGGCGCCTTGGTCAGCAAGGACGGCGACGAGATTTTTGCCGTGAAGGCATTGCAACCGGGTCTGTTCCGCGCCCAGCGCGAGCCGGGGCAGGTGGTGGAGTTGGCCGATCGCCAATTCCCCACCGCGACGGTGTCGCTGGTGCCTGTCGCCGAAGGCACGCCTGCGGTCCAGTGGCGGGAAGGCGAGCATGGTCCTGAGTTGGCGGTTGCTGTTCGTCCTGGCGCCCGCGCCGATGACGTGGCCGCCGCGATCAACAATGACAACAGTGTCAATCAATTGTTCCAGGCGGAAGGAGCTCGTTCGGCGGAGTTGTCGCCGGGGGCATCTTTCGAGGTGTCGGTTCCCAATCCGCAAGCCGAAGTCCACACGTTCAACCTGATGGCCCTGGCGGCGATTGGGCAGCATACCGATTTGTTCCAGCGCGAGATCCTGGGAGCGCAGATTCAAACCTGGGCGTTCCTGCTGCTGTTCATCGGTTTTGTGATCAAGGTGCCCGTGGTTCCCGTGCACACCTGGTTGCCCGACGCGCACGTGGAGGCCCCCACGCCGATTTCGATGTTGCTGGCGGGCATTTTGCTCAAGTTGGGCGGATACGGCATCATTCGCATTTGCTATCCCATTTGCCCTGGCGCCGGGTTCGAACTGGCGTGGCTGGTCTGCGGGATTGGCGTGTTGAGCATGGTTTACGGTGCTTTTGCCGCCATGGCCCAAAAGGATTTCAAGCGACTGGTCGCCTACAGTTCGGTCAGCCACATGGGTTATGTGGTGCTGGGACTGGGCGTGTGGAGCGCGTTCGCCGACAATCTTTACAATCCCGACTACTGGGCCCTGGGCATGAACGGGGCGATGTTCCAAATGATCGCCCACGGCATCAGCTCCGCCGGCATGTTCTTTATGGTGGGCGTGGTTTACGACCGCGTGCACCATCGCAATCTGGACGAGTTCGGGGGACTGTTCGCCAAGATGCCGGTATACAGCGGCATGGCCGTGGTGATTTTCTTCGCCGGCTTGGGTTTGCCGGGACTGTGCGGTTTCTGGGGTGAAGTGTTCGTCACGCTGTCGGCCTGGAACTTCAGCAAAACGTTGGCCGTGATTTCGGCGTTCGTGGTGATCCTCACCGCGGGCTACATCCTCTGGACGTTGCAGCGCGTGTATCTGGGTCCCGAATACAAGGGGCCCCACGGCGAGGCGCTCACGCCGATGACGTTTCGCGAGAAGGCCATCGCCATCCCGCTGGTGGCGTTCGCCATTCTGCTGGGCGTGTATCCCCGCGTGGTGTTCGACTACATGACCCCCAGCGTGAACAAGACCGTGGAAGAGCTCGCCGAATGGACGCGGATCAATCGCCCACCGCAAGGCGAAGATCAACAGCAGCCTGAACCCGCGCAGCGCCCCGTGGCGCAGAAACCCGGCGTGCCTCGCCAAAACGCGGCGAATGTGGCCGATGAAAACCCGTCCGGGGGCAGCAGCGCTGCGGGCAACATCGCCGCGGCCACCGGAACCGGAACCGGAACCGTAGCCATCGCCGGCGGCGGGGGAGGACTCGTGGAGACGGGGGATCGCTAACATTCCCCGGGAGCGGCTTGTGGAATGCGCCGCTTCCACCGAGGGCGAGCCGCCCACGACGAACCTGATTGAAAACGTCTTGGCGTTTTGCCGAGGCGTTCAGCAATAACACAATCAACGGCTTGATCGAACTGTGAAACCAGACTTCCCCACCCAAATCACGCTCCTGCAGCAAGACACCTTGCAGTCGCTGGTCCTGTTCTCGCCAGAACTGGCCCTCTGCGCGACCATTGTGTTGGCGCTGCTGCTGCGGATTGTTGTCGGTCGGCGATTGAACACGTCGCTGTTGGCTTTTTTGGGCAGCGCGGTGGCGCTTGGATTTGCCATCTCGCAATGCTGCGCCGACATCGAACGCCAGGAAATATTCACCGGCATGCTGGTCTTCGATCAGTTTGCCGTATTCATGCGGATCTTCTTGCTTTCGTTTCTCGTGCTGTTCGTGCTGATGACCATGCGCACGGGCATTCCCGACCGCGAAGACGCCCCCGACTTTTTCACGTTGGCGCTGGGGGCCACGCTGGGCATGTGCCTGATGGCCACCGCGAACCATTTGCTGGTCGTGTTTTTGGCGATTGAAATGGCCAGCGTGCCGTCGTACGCGTTGGCCGGCATTCTCAAGGGACGGCGGCAGGCCAGCGAAGCGGCCTTGAAGTTCGCCGTGTACGGCGCGGGTGCCGCGGGGGTTATGCTGTACGGCATCAGCCTGCTGGCAGGCGTGGTGGGTTCGGTTCACTTCCCCACCGCGGCCGGCAACCTGGCCACTCTCATGCTGAGCAATCCTTCGCAACCCACCATGACGGTGCTCGCCCTGGGCGGATTGATGGTGATGGTGGGCCTGGCGTTCAAGCTCTCGGCGGTGCCATTCCAGTTTTGGGCCCCCGACGTGTTTGAGGGCGCCAGCGCCGAGATCGGCGGGTTTCTCTCGGTCGCCTCGAAGGCGGCGGCCCTGGCGTTGCTGATTCGCGTGGGCCTGGGCTTGAGCTATTTGCCTGACGAAGCCCCGCAAACTTCTCCGCTGAACGATCTGCCCTCCGCGCAAGCCCGAGCCGAGGCGGCGGAAAACCGCCTGTTGTATGTGTCGACGGACGCACCTGCGCCGGCGCTGCCGCAAACCCCGGTAGCAGCCGCGCCGGTGGAAGGCACGCTGGCCGATTCCGCGGCAGCCGTCACGGCTTCTCGCAGCGAGCGCATGGCGGCTCTGGAGCAAGTGCGGCGGTTCATCGCGGGTCTGATCGCGGCGCTGGCCGCGGCCACGGCCACGTTTGGCAATCTGGCGGCATACCGGCAAACCAACATCAAGCGGCTGCTGGCCTATTCCACCATCGCCCATGCCGGCTACATGATGATGCCCGTGGCCGCGGCCATGGCGCTTTCGGGAACGGCCAGTGACGATGCGGCCCGGGCGATCGGCACGCTTGGCTTCTACATCGCCATGTACCTGTTCATGAATCTGGGCGCCTTCCTGATTGTGGCGCTGCTTCGCAATGAATTGCGCAGCGAGGACATCGGCGATTACGCCGGGTTGTTGCAACGTTCGCCGGGCATTGCGGTCTGCTTCTGCCTGATCTTGCTGAGCTTGATTGGCATTCCCCCCTTGGCCGGGTTTGCCGCCAAATTTGTGATCTTTGGCGCGTTGGCCGACGCGGGAATGATCACCGTGCTGATCATCGCCGGTTTGAATACCGTCCTGAGCCTGTTCTACTATTTGCGGGTGATCAAGGTCATTGCGATGGAGGAGCCCAAGAGCAGCGCTCCGGTGGAATTGCCCGTGTTTGGTTCGATCAACGGGCTGTTCGTACTGGCCCTGACCTTGCCGCTGTTGGTGTTTGGCGTGTTTGCCGAACCGATTCTGGCCTGGGCCATGGAATCCGCCAAGAGTCTGCTGTAGAGAGTTGACCACCGCTTCCAATTTGGAGTCGAGTCGGGCGACAAGGGGGCTCGGGCCTTTTCCGCACCGTTCGGCAACCACAGGTTTGTGCATGAGCGATATCGGCACTGTCAATGTTTTGAATCGGCTGATCACCGTCGTGAGCCGTTCGCTGCCGGCCTATCTGGCCCAAGCGGCGCCGTTTGTCGAGCCCGGCGACGAGCGGGCCGCCGAGGTGCTGGCGAATATCCAAGCCAATCAACAGGGTTTGATCACTCGCCTGGGCAACGCCATCCGCGAGCGGCGTGCGCGCGTGGAGATCGATTCATTCCCCATGATCTATACCGATCTCAATTTTCTGTCGCTGCGCCGCCTGCTGCCCGAGTTGGTGAAGTCCCAGCGCCGCGACATCGCGATCATTGAAAGCTGTGCCCGTGCCCTGGCCGCCGACCCCGACGCCCGCGCCCTGGCTGAAGAAGTATTGGGAAGCGAGCGGGCACATTTGGAACAGCTCGAAGAACTGCTGGCCGAGCCGGTCGGAGTCTAACGCCGGTTGGGGTGGCTGTCTCGTTTCGCCCTGTACGTTGCACGGTTGCCGTGGCGGATTACTTCGATACCCATTGTCATCTCGACCAATCCGAGTTTGCGGATGACCGGTCCGACGTGATTGCCAGGGCAGCCGCGGCCGAGGTGACCTCGATCCTGACGGTGGGTGTGACTGCCGAGAGCAGCGTTGCCGCCGTGGAACTTGCCGCAAGGTTTCCGGGAATTTACGCGGCGGTGGGCATCCAACCCAACTATGCCGGCGAGGCGCTGCCCGACGACTGGCAGCGGATTGTGCACCTATCGCGGCAAAGCGGCGTGGTGGCGCTTGGCGAGACGGGCCTCGACCGCTACTGGGATTACACGCCGCTGGACGTGCAGCAGGATTACTTCGATCGGCATTTGCGGCTATCGCAAGAAACGGGGTTGCCGGTGGTGATTCACAGCCGCGAATGCGACCAGGACATTCTGGCCATGCTGCGCGTGGCTGCCCAGCGCGGACCCCTGCAGGGCATCATGCATTCGTTTTGCAGCACGGCTGAAATGGCTGCCGAGTGTTTGGCGCTGGGGCTGCACATCAGCTTTGCCGGCATGGTCACCTTCAAGAAGGCCGACGCCTTGCGCCAGGTGGCCGCGGGCATTCCCGACGATCGAATTCTGATCGAAACCGACGCTCCGTACTTGGCGCCCCATCCGCTCCGCGGCAAGCGCAACGAACCGGCGCTGCTGGTGCATACGGCGGCCGCTTTGGCGACGGCGCGAGGGCAAACGGTGGAGGACTTCGCTGCCCTGACCACCCGCAATGCCCGGCGATTATTCAAACTCGCCGCTTGAGTTGCCCCAGGGGGCTGTTGCAAGGTTGCCCTGCCCGGATTGGCCCGCGCAAGCACTGCTTTCAAAGGCCGCTGGGGGCGGTTTCCTGCTTTTGGTGGCGATTTCCCACTGTTTGTGGTACACTGGCGTTTGATGTCAACGGATGCGACATCGTAGTTTGGGCGAGAAGGTCCATTAAATCGTGGCCGTTCCCCCGAGACAGCCCCACCCATTTTGGATTGCCCTTTCTTCTTATGGAGCCGCGCGGCATGCGGCTCGTCGGGCGGGTTTTGAAAGATCCAGGGCCTGAATGTCCCTGGTCTGCGGTGAATCGAACGGGCCGAAGGTCAGCCCCGTTTTGTTCTTTAGCGGCGAAGGCGGCTTCTGCCTGCGCCAAACTTACTCCAACCTGCGGAGCTGTTCTGGATGCACCACAAGAAACCAACCCCGTTGCTCGTGCCTGTCTCCAAGCCGCCACGCGTTTGCCCCGTTTGCGGGACATCCAGTTATTCGCGTGACGGTATCCATCCGCAATGTGCCCAAAAGCAGGCCGATGCGCCCCGGGTGGCCAAAATCAAGGCCCAAGTGAAGGCAGCCGAAATCGCCAAAGCCTCCAGCACCGTGTAGTGGCTGCGCTTGATCCCGAGTGTTTTCCAGGGGGCGATCCCCCTGGGAAACGCAAGCCTCGCGGCGTTGAATCTCCGCGCCAATCCCTTCCTCTCGACCAGCGCGAGCCGCACCGCGGCTACGGGCAACAACATTGTCTCGCGAGCGAAAACTCCTCATAATCGAGGGGTTGGCGAGCGCCCCGCCGTTGGTTCCCCGCCCCGCTTTCCTCCCGCCCCCGCTCGTTGCTTATGTGGAAGCATGCCATCCGATCCACGGTCTTGATGAGTACGGCTTGGCTGGGGTCGTCCTTGGCTGTCGCCCAGACGCTGCCGGAGGCCAAACCCAGCGCCCCGGAAACCGTAATTTCGTTTCAAAACGAAGTGATGGCGGTGCTTTCCAAGTCGGGCTGCAACCTGGGACTTTGCCACGGCAACAAGAACGGCAAGGGGGGCTTCAAACTTTCGCTGCGCGGACAAGACCCGGAGCTCGATTACCTGGCCCTCACGCGAACCGATACCGCGCGGCGATGCAACCCCGTGCAGCCCGACCAAAGCCTGGTGCTTCGCAAACCCACCATGCAACTCGCGCACGAAGGCGGTCGGCGGCTGCGCGCCGAAGAAACCGAATACCAACTGCTGCGGCAATGGATCGCACAGGGCGCTCCCAACGACGTTGCCACCGCTCCGCGGCTGGTATCGCTGGAGGTGTCGCCGTTTCGGCAGGTGCTGCACGCGCCCCGCAACGAAGTGACCATGGAAGTCACCGCGACTTTTTCCGACGGCAGCCGGCGCGATGTGCGCCACCTGGCGGTATACGAGCCCGTGAATGCCGATCTGGTGCAAGTATCGCCGCGAGGGCTTTGTCGCGGCAGGAGAACGGGCGAAACGGTGATCTTGGTGCGTTACTTGCATCTGCAAGTGCCGGTCACGCTGGCGTTCGTCGCCGCGCGCGCCGACATCGCCGGGCGTCTTCCCCAGCCCACCAACTTCATCGATCGCGAGATTTTCAAGAAGCTGGCCGAGTTGCGGTTGCCGCCCGCGGCCCAAACCACCGACTCGGAATTTGTGCGGCGCGTGTATCTGGACACGCTGGGCATGCTGCCCACGGCTGACGAAGCGCGACGTTTCGTGAACGACACGCACCCTGAGAAGCGTGCGCGTTTGATCGACGAACTGCTGAAGCGTCCCGAGCATGCCGATCATTGGGCGCTCAAATGGTCGGACTTGCTGCGCAACGAAGAAAAGGTGCTCGACCGCAAAGGCGTGCAGAATTTTCATCGCTGGATTCGGCAGAGCTTTGCCGAGAACAAACCGCTCGACCAATTCGCCCGCGAGTTGGTCGCCGCCCGAGGCAGCACCTACACCCATCCTCCGGCGAATTGGTATCGGGCGAATCGCGACGCCATCAGCCGGGCCGAGGCCACCGCGCAGGTGTTCTTGGGCGTGCGTCTGCAATGCGCCAAGTGCCACAACCATCCCTTCGATCGCTGGACGCAAGACGACTACTACCATTGGGCGGCGTTTTTTTCCCGAGTGGACTATAAAATCATCGCCAACAACCGCCGCGACCAAAACGACAAGCACGAATTCGACGGCGAGCAGATTGTCTGGATGCCAAGCGAAGGGGAAGTGACCAACCCTCGCACCAACCAGCCAGCGCCGCCGCGATTCTTGGGCGACGGTCGTTTGCCGGACCACAGCCGCGATCGCTTGCTGGAGCTTTCGGACTGGATCGGCCAGGCGGAGAACCGGCGGTTCGCCGAGGTGCAGGTGAATCGCATTTGGGCGCAATTGTTGGGCCGCGGCCTGGTCGAACCGGTCGACGACTTCCGCGCCACCAACCCTGCTTCGCATCCCGAGTTGCTGACCGCGCTGGCCGATGACTTCATCGCCCACGGATTTGACGTTCGCCGTACCATGGCGACGATTCTCAACTCGCAAACGTACCAGCTTTCGGCGGCGGCGTCCGATGATAGCAGCGGGGCCGACGAGCGCAATTTCTCGCATGCCATCGAGCGGCGACTGCCCGCCGAAACGTTGCTCGACGCCATCTGCCAAACGCTCGACGTGCCGGCCAATTTCAACGGTTTTCCCCGGGGGACCAGGGCCGGCCAACTGCCTGGTGTCACCATCGTGCGCCCTCGCGACGCAAAGCCCACCGCCGGCGAAAAGTTTTTGGAATTGTTCGGCAAGCCGCCGCGATTGCTCACCTGCGAATGCGAGCGAACCGAGTCGGCCACGCTAGGGCAAACGTTTCAGCTGGTGAGCGGACCGCTGCTCAACGAATTGCTCGCGCACCCGGAGAATCGGCTAAGCCAAATGCTGGCCGCCGAGGCGTCGCACGAGGCGCTATTGAACGATTTGTTTTGGACCGCGTTGAGCCGCCCGCCCGAGCAGCAGGAAGTTCGGCAAATCGGCGACTATTTGCGGCAGGCGAGCGATCGCCGCCAGGCCTTGGAAGACGTGGCCTGGGGATTGCTCAATTCCCGCGAATTCCTCACGCGGCGATAAGAGCACAACGGCAGCAGCAGTTTCTCGAACCCCCTGCCGGAAACAGAAAGACAAAAACCATGGCCACAATCGACGCATTATTGACCGCCGAGCAGTTCGCGCAACTGCCCGATGACGGCGTGCCGCGTGAACTGGACCAAGGCGAGATTGTTGAAATGAATGTACCAGGGTTTCGTCACGGCCAAATCTGTGCCGCAATCGCGCGCATCTTGGGGAATCATGCGTATGAGCGAAGGTGCGGCCACGTCATCAGCAACGATTCCGGCGTGATCACGCAGCGCAACCCCGATTCGGTGCGCGGCCCCGACGTTTCCTACTACAGCTACGCGCGGCTTCCCGCCGATCAGTGTCCGGTTCGCTACGCGGCCGTGCCGCCAGAACTCGTATTCGAAGTGCTTTCGCCCGACGATCGCTGGCCCAACGTTTTGAAGAAAGTTGCCGAGTATCTCACCGTGGGCGTGCAGGCGGTGTGCGTGGTCGATCCCCAAGCGGAAAATCTCACGGTCTACACGGCCGATGCGCCGCCCCGCGTGCTTTCCTCGGCCGATACGCTGGAACTGTCCGCCATCGTGCCCGACTGGCGCGCGAATGTCGCCGACCTGCTGGCCCTGCCTGGGGAGAAAGCACCGTGAGCAACCAATCGCCGCACGAATTGTTGCCAGCGGGCTGCCACAGGTTTTCGCGCCGCGCCGCGCTCCAAGTGGGCGGCAGTGGCCTACTGGGGTTGAACCTGGCCCACCTGCTGCAGGCGCAAGAACGCGCCGCCCCGGCCACGCTGAAAGCCCGGGCGAAAAGCGTGATTTTTCTGTATCAATTCGGCGGGCCGACGCACATCGACACCTTCGATCTCAAGCCCCAGGCGCCCGAAGGCATTCGCGGCCCACACCGGGGCATTGCCAGCTCGGTGCCGGGCGTGAGCGTGTGCGAGCATTTGCCCCGCGTGGCCCAGGTGATCGACAAGGTGTGTCAGATTCGCTCCCTGCACCATGAGATGCGCAATCACAATTCAGCCTCTTATTATGCGCTCACGGGGCACGCGCCGCCGGTCGATGACATTCGCTTGCGCGATTCGCTCGAACTGTTCCCCGCCTACGGATCGGTGGTCGATCGACTGGCCCCTAGCCGCGGCGTGATGCCCACCTTCGTGGCGTTTCCGCACGTGATTCGCGACGGCGCGATCACGCCGGGCCAACACGCCAGCTTCTTGGGCAAAGCGCACGACCCGCTGCTGGTGACCGAAGACCCCAACCATCCCAACTTCCGCCTGCCGGAGCTGAGCCTGCCGGAGAACCTGTCGGTCGATCGTTTGCACAACCGCCGGGCGATTCAGCAACTGATCGACGGCCGGCTCCGCGAACTGGAAAAGGCCGCCTCGGCTTCGTCCACGGCCGGCAATTCCGCCTACTACGACCGCGCGCTGCAAATGCTCAGCTCCGACCATGTTCGCAACGCCTTCGATCTTTCGCAAGAATCGAACCAAACGCGCGAAGCGTACGGCCGCACCACCTATGGGCAAAGCTGCCTGCTCGCGCGGCGACTGGTGGAAGCGGGCGCCAAGTTCATCAACGTGTACTTTTCCAACTCGATCGGAGGGCAGAGCACCACCGCCGGGGGCTGGGATACCCACGGTTTCAACAACACGCGGATGTACCCCATCATTCAGAAGTACCACCTGCCGCTGACCGAACAGACGCTGCCCACCCTGCTGAACGATCTCGACGACCGCGGCCTGCTCGATGAAACGCTGGTGGTGTGGATGGGAGAATTCGGCCGCACGCCCAAGATCAACGAAAACGTGAGCCGCGACCACTGGCCGCAGTGCTACACGGCGCTGCTGGCCGGCGGCGGAGTAAAACGCGGGTACGTCCACGGGGCATCCGACCGCGGCGGCGCCTACCCCGATCGCGACGGCGTGCGACCCGAGGACCTGACCGCCACCATGTTTCACCTGCTGGGCATGGACTACCAGGCGGAAGTGATGGACGCGGCCAATCGCCCGCTGCCCATCGCCCCCGGCCGGCCGGTTTACGATATTTTGGCGTAAGCTGCCAGATACCAGCAGGATATCGGCGTCACGGAATCGATTGACAGGACGACAAGATCGGTGCCCCGCCCCGATTAGCGAGCATGTTCGCGGGCGAGCAGCCGGGCCGGATTTCGCTGCCGGCTTCAGCGATTTCCGCCGCCGCCCGAGCCGCTGCCAAAGCCCGGGTTGAAATCGTACGGCAGTTTGCCGGCCTCCTTGCTGCGATCGAGCTCTTCGCGGAAGATCTTGGCCATGCCCTCGCGCGACGGCGGAATGCCTGCCTCGCCGGACGAAATTCGTTTGCTGACGCGCGCTTCCACTTGCCGCATTTCCACCTGAATTTGCTGGAGCTGCTCGGGCGTCGGGACTCCGCTCTGGCCAACACCCTGGCCCAAGCCGCCGGGCTGGTTTGCCTGGACGGCATCGGGCAGCGCCACATCGGCCTGCGCGCCTCCCTTGGACATGACCGCGTCGATGGCGTTCAGCGCCTGCTGGGCACTCTTGAGGTCGGCGTAGTGCCCGCTCTTGCCGGCAACGGTGACGTTCACCGCAAAGCCCTCATAACGCGCAAGAGCGGCAATCTGGCGGCGCAGCGCACTCAGGTCCTGCTTCGTTTTTACTTGAAACTCAACGCTGACCAGCACCGCGTCGTCTGCCCCCGGGGCGTCTCCGAACTGCCCCGTAGCATGCTCCTGGCCCATAGAAACGAACAACACGACAGCCAAAATCGTACATGCAAGTAATCCGCGACGGATCATGTTTCCTGCCTCCGGCACATCGAACTTCAAGATCAGCAAACCCCACCAGTGGGTGAGGTGCTTGTGGGTCTAGGGCTAAGAACTGTCCGCGTCAACGATTTGTTGGTCGAGGGTCGGGCAAGTTCCGGCGTTGCCTGTCAAGCAGCGGGTGTCGCGGTTGCCGGCGGTCGTTTGAGCGAAGTGTTGGCCGGAAACACCAGCTTGCCAATGGTTGCGCTTCGGCAAACTGCTTTGGGAATGCCGATTACCCGAAGGAATCGCTCACGAGGGCGCTTGATAATGTCGTCGGCTTGCACGGCCGCGCGCATGCCGACCCGCCGCTCCTTTGCCATTCAGGTTGACAAAACGGCAAGGCGGGGGGTGAAAAACGGTTTCACGCGAGGTAAACTAGGGGTTTCAACAGACCAACTCCGCGCTGCATTTCGGCCGTCGGCCAGGACGTGCCGGAAGTAGTGCGGGAAGAAATCTCATGGCGCGGGAAGATTACCTACGGCTGCCTGCCACGATCACGCCCTAGCGACGGTCACGCTTGGTTGTCGCTGGTTTAGTTTCAGGAGACAGATCACCATGTCCAATTCCAACGTTTCTCGGCGCGACTTCATCAAGAACACGGCGGCCACCGCGGCAGCGGCCAGTACGGCGGCCAGCATGTTCACCGCTCCGGGTTCGGCTCGCGCTCAAGGCGCCAACGAACGGATTCGCGTGGGCTTCATTGGCGTGGGCGGTCGCTGCCAGGCCCATATCAACGCCGTGCTCAACATGCAGGCCGAAGGTCAACCGATTCAGGCCGTGGCCGTGTGCGACGTGTACAACAAGAACCGTGAAACCAGCGCCGCCAAGATCAAGCAGCGGGGCGGCAACGATCCGCTGATTACCGGCGATTACCGCGAAGTGCTGGAAAGCCCCCACGTCGACATCGTGTGCATTGCTACGCCCGACCACTGGCACGCCAAGCAAACCATCGAGGCCATGCAGGCCGGCAAGCACGTGTACTGCGAAAAGCCGATGACCCACACCATCCAGGAGGCGCAAGACGTCGTCAAAGCCTGGAAGGAAACCGGCAAAGTCATGCAGGTGGGCGTGCAAAGCACCAGCGACGGCCGCTGGAAAGCCGCCAACGAATTCATCCGCGAAGGCAACATCGGCAAGGTTCTCCAGGGCCAAACCGAGTATTATCGCAACAGCGGCATGGGCCAATGGCGATACTACGGCCTCAGCCGCGACATGACCCCGCAAAACATCGACTGGGACATGTTCCTTGGCCACAAGTTTGGGCTCGCCCCCAAAATGCCGTTCGACCGCGCCAAGTTCGCCCAGTGGCGCTGCTACTGGCCCTTTGGCAGCGGCTTGTACACCGACCTGTTTGTGCACCAGCTGACCCGCACGATTACCGCGGCGGGGTTGCGCTATCCGCGGCGGGTGGTTGGCGGCGGCGGCATCTTCCTCGAGTACGATGGCCGCGACGTGCCCGATACCGCCACCGTGGTCGCCGACTACGAAGAAGGCGTGCAAATGATCGTCACCGCGACCATGTGCTGCGACTTCAAAATCCAGCAGTGCATCCGCGGCCATCACGGCACGGTGCTGTTCGACATGAGCAAGGACGGGTTCGAGTTCATTCCCGAGCGTCCGCAGGTCACTCGGCTCCGCGACGTGCAGGGCAAGCACATCAACGCCTTCAAACCCAAGGACGAAACCTACGCCCACTGGGAAAACTTCATCGAAGCCGTCGGCAAGAACGACCAGCAGGCGTGCAACAACCCGCCCGACCTGGGCGCCGCGGCCATCGTCACCATCACCATGGGCGCCGAAAGCTACCGCAACGGCCTGGTTTACGAATGGGACGCCGAGCAGGGCAAGATCAAGGAAAGCGGCAAGGACTACGCCAGCATGTGGGAGCAGATCTCGCACGAGCGCGGCGCGCCGCGGCACATCACCGGCTGGAATCCCATCGACAAAGACCCCATGTTCAGCCGCCAGGTGCCGCCCACCTACCAGCACCTGGAAGGCCCCTGGCCCAACGACACCACCGACCCGGCCGCATAACGCCGATTCGGCAACCGTTGGCACGCAACCGCCAACCTGGTTGAGACTCCCTGGTTCGTCATTCATAATGGCGCGCGGCAATCCGCCCCCAACCATTATGCCTCGCGAATCCGGGAGTCTTTTCGATGCGCCTTTCCGCCGTTCTTTCGCTGCTCGCCGCATTCTTCGCGGGATCGGTCGTGGCCGCCGAACCCAACGCGCTGTCCAAGGACGAACAGCAGGCGGGCTTCAAGCTGCTGTTCAACGGCCGCGATCTTTCCGGCTGGGAACACTCCGGCAACTGGAAGGTGGAAGACGGCGTGATTGCCCGCCAAGGCCAAGGCGGCAGCCTGGTCTACAAAACCAAGAAAGTACCCGACAATATCGAACTGCGGTTTGAGTGGAAGGTGGCGCCGGGCAGCAACAGCGGGGTGTATTACCGGCCCGGCCAGTACGAGTACCAGATTCTCGACAACGCCAAACATGCCGACGGCAAAAATCCCCGCACCAGCGCCGCGAGTTTGTACTTTGGCGTGGCCCCCAGCCGCGACGCCACCCGCCCGGTGGGCCAGTGGAACGAAGGCCGGATTGTCTGCCAGGGCACGGTCATTCAGCATTGGCTCAACGGCGAAAAAGTGGTCGATATCGACTACACCGATCCGCAGCGTAAAGACGAGGTGGAACTGCTGCGGCTGCGCGGCGGCAACCTGGCCGACCGCGGCGCGTACCTCAACCTGCAGGACCACGGCGACCCGGTCTGGTACCGCGGCATCAAACTCCGCGAAGTGAGCGAAACCGAAAAGCTCGACCGCACCCCGGTCAAACCGGCGGAAATTTCGGCCGAAGCGCTCAAGATCGAACAAGAAAAGCTGCAGCGCATTCTGGACAGCCGCAAACCGCAGGCGAAATAGCGCGGCGTCGGCGTGGCCTACACCGTGCCTGGTTCGGCGTGTTGTTGCAGCCAGGCCGGATAACTGGCCAGGATTCCCATGGCAATCCCATCTGGAATGCCCTGGGCCAGCAACGCCGCCACGCTGCGAAGGTCGCCTTCCACCGTGGACAGCGAACCGAACGCCTCGAACCCGAAGGTCCACCAGTCGGCGCCGCTGGCCAAAGTGACCTTGGTCAACTCGACGTTGCAGCCTCGGGCGGGCAGGGCTCGCCCAGGGGCCGGCTTTTCGTCGTCGTTCAGTTCGACTTCGTCTGGTGCGGCCCCGGTAGTATCGAATTTGCGCAGCCAGCGGAGCTTTTCGGTCTGGATGGTGCCGCTTGAACTTGCGTTCAGCGATGGGAGTGTGAGCGCGGGGGACGTCCACTTCGTCCAGATTTCGATGTTCCCTGGGAAAGGCCCTGGGGCCAAGGCAGGGGAAACGGCCACGAGCCCTTTGACTTCGACGCCCGCTTCGCTGTTTTGATTGCCTCGGATCTTCAATCCCAGTTCCGCTTGGCGCTGGTCGCGCAGATAGACGTCGGTTCGCGCCCGCTGGCCGCCGCCTACGGGAAAGGCGAAGCCCTCCTTGCCGCAAAACCAGGCTTGAAGGTCTTGGGGGCAGTTGTTCCAGAACCAGCGGATTTCGGCCGAAACCAACATCTGGATCGCACTCCACCTTGGCAACGTGGCACTCGAAAAATGCACGTGGCGTGTCGTTTTGCCGCCGCGCATGCGGCGCGAGGGCGGTCAGCTTACCCTGCGGGGGGCGCTGATGGGCAGCGAGTCTTGCACGGCCGCCTTGTGGCAGGCGGCGACCAGTCCGGCCACGTCCAGGCCCAGGTCGGCCAGCAGTTCGTGCCGTTCGCCGTGTTCGATGAAGCGATCGGGGATGCCCAGTCGCCGCACGTGGCTGGCATCTACCCCGGCATCGCCGGCCGCTTCGAGCACGGCGCTCCCGAATCCGCCTTGCAGGCAGCCTTCTTCCACGGTGATGACAAAGGGGCTATCGGCGATGGCGGCCAGAATGGTTTCGGTATCGAGCGGTTTGACAAAGCGAACGTTGACCACGCCGACGTCGATACCGTCTTCGGCCAGAATTTCCACGGCTTGCATGGCGTCGGCCAACAGGGTTCCGCATACCAGCAGCGTGCCGTCGCGGCCGGTGCGAATCACTTCGGCGCGGCCCAGTTCGACGGCAGCGGGCCGCCGCTCGACCTTTTCGGCCTTGGCCTTGGGGTAGCGGATGGAAACCGGGCCGTCGTGGGCCAGCGCGAAATCGAGCATCAGCTTGAGATCGAGTTCGTCGCCGGGGGCCGTGACCACCATGTTGGGGAACACGCGCATGTAAGCCAGGTCGAACGAGCCGTGGTGCGTGGGACCGTCGGGTCCGGTGAGCCCCGCGCGATCGAGCAGGAACGATACCGGCAGGTTTTGCAGGGCCACTTCCTGAAAGATCTGGTCGTAGCTCCGCTGCAAAAACGTGCTGTAGATGTCGACAATGGGGCGGATGCCGGCCTTTGCCTGCCCGGCGGCAAAGGCCACCGCGTGCGATTCGCAAATGCCGGTATCGAAAAACCGGTCGGGAAACTGGTCGCGCACCTGCTCGAGCTTGTTGCCCTGGCACATGGCGGCGGTGAGCACGGTCACCCTGGGATTGCGTTTCATGGCGTCGGCCACGGCGTCGCTGGCGGTGTGCGTGTAGGTGCGCGACGCGCTTTTTTGAATGGCGATCACGCACTCCCGCTCGCGCTGGAACGGGGCCGGCGTGTGGAAAAACACCGGATCTTCTTCGGCCGGCTTGAAGCCTTGCCCCTTGTTGGTGATCACGTGCAGTAGCACGGGCCGGTCGGCCTTTTTCACCATGCGCAGGTAGCGGCGCAGTTCGGCCAGGTTGTGGCCATCGACCGGGCCCACGTAGCGAAAGCCCAACTCCTCGAACAAAATGCCGCCCTGCAGGCCGCTCTTCACGCCTTCCTTGATTTGCCAGAGCAGCTTTTCGGCCGAATCGCCCACCAGCGGCAGGCCTTTGAGCAACCGCGAAACTTCGCTCTTGAGTCCCAGGTACACCGGGTTGCTGCGGAGTCGATCGAGGTAATTGGCCAACCCGCCCACCCGAGGGCAGATCGACATTTTGTTGTCGTTCAAAATGACGATCAGGCCCTGTTGCCGCATGCCGCCGGCGTTGTTCAGGGCTTCGAACACAATGCCCGAAGGGAGGGCGCCGTCGCCGATAACGGCCACGGCATGGGATTGATTTTCGCCAACCAGTTCGTCGCCGGACTTGAGGCCCATCACGGTGGAAACGCTGCAGCCGGCGTGCCCCGTCATGAACAGGTCGTACTCGCTCTCGGCGGGATTGGGATAACCCATCAACCCGCCCTTGGAGCGAATGGAGTTGAACTGAGGGTAGCGGCCGGTGACCAGCTTGTGGGGATAGATTTGGTGACCGGTGTCCCAGATCAGCCGGTCGCGGCGGAAGTCGAACGAGGTATGCAGCGCCAGGCAAAGTTCGACCACTCCCAGGTTGGAGGCGAAATGCGCGCTTTTGGCGTTGACCAAATTGCACAAGGCCTCGCGCATTTCGGCGGCCAATTGTTCCAACTCGGCCAGCGACAACCGTCGCAGGTCGGCAGGCGAGCCAATGTTGGAAAGCAAATCGTCCATCAGCGGTCCCTTTGGATTACAAATTGGGCCAGTGCTTCCAAGCCGTCCGTTCGAGGAGCCAGCGGGGCCGCGGCAGCCAGGGCTTTTTCAACGTAAGCCTTGGCTCTGGCGATGCTTTGCTCCACGCCCAACAAGCCGGGGTAGGTCAGCTTCCCGCGGCCCGCGTCCTTTCCCACGCGTTTTCCCATCGCGTCTTCGTTGCCCATCACGTCGAGCACGTCGTCCATTACCTGGAACGCCATGCCGAGGTTATAACCGTAGTCTTCCAGGGCATCCAACCGTTCTGTTTCGGCCCCGGCGCAAATTCCACCCAATAATGCCGAAACGGCAAACATGGCCGCCGTTTTGCGAGCATGGATGGCCGCCAGCCACAAGGCCGAACCCTGTTGATTTTCCGCGGCCAGGTCGTCGGCCTGACCACCGACCAAACCCGCCGCTCCCGCCGCTCGCGCCAGGGCCGCGCAGGCGGACGCCGCAGCCGTGGCAGGGCGAACCTCGCGGGCCAGGATTTCGAAGGCCAACGTTTGCAGGGCATCGCCCGCCAAAATGGCCGTGGCTTCGTCAAACTGCTTGTGGCAGGTGGGCATGCCGCGGCGCAGGTCGTCGTCGTCCATGGCGGGCAAATCGTCGTGAATCAGCGAATACGCGTGAATCATTTCCACCGCGCACGCCGCCGGCAGGGCATCGGCCGCCAAGCCACCGCAAGTTTCGGCCGCCAACAGCACCAACATGGGCCGCAGGCGTTTGCCCGGCGCAAGCAGGCTGTACCGCATGGCATCGCGCAGGCGAGACGGGCAAACCCTCCCCAATTCGTCGGCCCGATCGGCAAACGTGGTGTAGCGGTCGAGCGCCGCGTCGGTCTGGCGACGCGAGGCGGCGGCGTAGTCCTGCAAGTTGAACGATGTGAACGCTTGGGGCATTTCGAAGCCGTGCCTGCCGTGTGCAATTCCCGCCCGAGATCCTGCCTCGGACGGCGGAATGCCTCTCCGCGCCCGGCAGTGCGAAACCCCAATCCAGGAGAGGGTTTCGCTGCTTGGAGTTAGGACAGGCAGAAACTAAATTCTAAATCACCAGGGAGGGCGCGTCCACGACACAGGGCCACGGAAAACCGGCCTTCCGCCGGAACTGGGTGACACCTTGATCGTCGACCCCTCGGGTGGGCTTTGGGCATTATCCCTGCTGCCACGGCCCGAGAAAATGGGCGTTTGTTCAGTTTTTACGGTGATTGCAGACGAAAATCAGGCAAGATGCGGGCGACTTTGCGGCCTCAACGAGGAATGACGCAGCCAGCACCCTGCCGAGAACGCGGCACGGCGGGCTAGACTGGATGCTGCGATGCCTCGTTCGCGCCGGGCCCGTGCTCGCCGGGGCGATGGAGTGCCTTCCCCCCCCGGCCGACAGTTGGTCGCCCACTCGGCAGAAACAGCGAGAATGTTCCTCCATGCATCGATCTGCCCGCCAAGTACGCGTTGTTGCTTTCCTGGTCGCGGGGGCAGTGGCGCTGTCCATGGCATGGCCGGCCTGGCGTTCGTTGTCGCCTCCGGGCCGGTTTCCGGTCGATCTCGATGTTCGCACCCAAGCCGAGGTGATTCGCGGCGCGGCCCTCGAAGCCGTGACCGGATTGTGGTTCTTGATGGTGGGAGCGGCCCTGGGCAGTTTTCTCAATGTGGTGGTGTACCGCATGCCGCGGCGCGAGTCGGTGATTTGGCGGCCGTCGTATTGTCCTCGTTGCCATAGCCAAATCCGCTTGTCGGACAACTTGCCGATGTGGGGGTGGGTGCGGCTGCGCGGGCGATGCCGCGACTGCTGGCTGCCAATTTCCATGCGCTATCCGCTGGTGGAACTGGCGTTTGGCCTGATGTTTTTCGTGCTGGCCCAGGTCGAGTTGCTGTCTGGGGGAACAAACCTGCCGATGCGCGTGCCCCATCGGCACCGCGGCGCCCTGTATGTGCTATGGGACCCCGATTGGCCGCTGATCGGAATCTTTGGCTTTCACAGCCTGATGCTGTTCTTGTTGATGGGCTGGGCGTTGATGGCGTGGGATCGACAACGCCCTCCCTGGTACTACGTGGCGTTTGCGATTGCCGTGGGAAGCCTGCTCCCCTTGGCCGGGCTGTTCTTGCACCCTCTGCCGGGCGTCGACCCCGACCGCTTGATTTGGCCGAAGCTTGCTCCATCGGCGGCGCTCCTGGCGACCTCGGTTCTGGGGCTGGCGGCAGGCGGCTTGCTCGGCGCCATTGCGTCGGTTGCGTCTTCATCGACAGGCAGTCGCGAGCCACGCGCCGCGGAGCCTCGCGACCCGGGAACGGTCGGCGCGGCGGTCGCGCTGGGCGGTTTCTTGGGCTGGCAAGCGGCGCTCTGTACCGCGCTGTTTGCAACGATTTACCAGTGCCTGGCCCGGTTCGTGGGCATGGGCCTGGCATCCGCGCCGGGTGGTTTCATGGATTCGTTGCGGCGAACCCCGTGGGCAACCGCGTTGGCGCCGGCCGCTTTTTTCTTGTTGCTCGACTGGCGCGTGCTCTTTCTTGCGGGGCTCATGCCGTACGATCGCTTCAGTTATATGCCGTTGGCCCTGCTGGCCATGTTCGTCGCGCTCTGCCTGGTTGCGAGACGACTGGGCCGCACGCCCCCGGAGCCCGGGGCGCCGTTGCCGCCGAACGATCCCAGCCAGGGCCCTGCCGGCGACCACGAATCGAATCTTCCCCTGGGGAATTCGGGTGCGGAAGAAGTTGTGCCCCACGATGCGCCCGCCGGCGAAGTATCGAATTTCGACAGTACCGGACAACCGCGGCAAGAATTCGATTAAACTGATACGAAGTCTCGCGGGCTTGCGACGCCGCGTCACGCGCCTCCTATGTTTTGTTGGAGAATGACACCATGCCTCGACAACATCGCCGACAATTCCTGCTCCATTCGCTGGGTTGGAGTGGAACAGCCTGGGCAGCCGCGAATTTGGGCCCAGTTAAACTTTGGGGGCAAGAAACCTCCGTTCAACGCGCTTCCGACATCATCCCCGGCAAGGATCCGCGGTTGATTGTGTTGGAATCGCATCCCGCGGTGTTCGAGACGCCGCGCGAGTTGCTGGCGGACCACGCGCAAACGCCGACCGAGTATCTTTTCGTTCGCAACAACCAGCAGCCTGAGAACACGGCCACGCTGAGTCCGGTTTCTCCGCGAGGTTGGCAGGTGGAACTTGCCGGCCTGATCAGCAAGCCCCAATCGTTTGACGCCGCCCTGTTGACCGAACTGCCGACCACCTCGGTGGACGTGGTGTTGCAGTGTTCGGGCAACGGCCGGGCATTGTTCAACGCGGGCGCCCAAACCAAAGGCACCCAATGGGGGCATGGCGGGATGGGTTGCGTGCAGTTCGAAGGCGTGCGACTCAGCGACGTGCTGAAACACCTCCAGCTCGACGTCAACAAAGACGCCCGCTTTATCACGGCCGAGGGTCGCGACGAAGCCTTGCCGGGCAAGGAAGATTTTGAGCATAGCTTGCCAGTCGACGAAGTCTTGAACCGTTCGCTGATCGCACTGCGGATGAACGGGAAAGACCTGCCGGCCGTTCACGGCGGGCCGGTGCGGCTGGTCACGCCGGGCGTGTACGCCACGATGCACTTCAAGTGGCTCTCGAAAATCACCTTCACCGCGGAAGAAAGCCGCAACCATCACCACGCAACGCGGTACCGCATGCCGCGGCAGCGCATCAAGCCGGGCGAGGATTTCAAAGCCAACCTGGAAAACAGCCGCTTCAATTGGCGCATGAACGTCAAGAGCGTGGTGCTCGACCCCGCGCCGGGCGGAAAGCTCAAAGCCGGATCGACCACGATTCGCGGCGTGGCATTCAACGACGGCTCGGCTCCCATCGACCTGGTGCTGGTTTCCACCGACCGCGGTCAAACCTGGCAGAAGGCCAAAGTGGAAAAGGCGGCCGGACGCTTTGCCTGGTATCCCTGGTCGTTTGAAACCAACCTGGCCGCCGGCGAGCAAGTGATTTGGTCGCGAGCCGTCGACGCGCTGGGCCGCAGCCAGCCCTCCAACGGCAGCATCCGCTGGAACCCCGAAGGGTACGAGTGGAACGGCGTGGAACCGGTGACGGTGATGGTGAGCTGAGCGGCAAGCATAGTCGCCAGGGCCGACGGAACGCGAAGGCTGCGCGAGTGCGCGCACCAGCTGATGGAACAACGGTTGGTGGCAGCGTGAACGCCGCGAAGGAACAATCCCGACCCCCAAAAACAACAACAGCCGCGATGCGAACCTGTCGCATCGCGGCTGTTGGTTATTGGCATCGGCGGATGTCGCGGGAGCGCTGGCTTAGCGCGACATGAATTCGATCACCGGTCCGATTTCGACCGGCAGGCTGACGTCGGCCTTGGGATCGGGGATCGAGCTCACCGTGGCCGTCAGGTTGCCTTGGTCGAAGGTGATCCAATCGGGAGGATTGGGCGACTGCGATTCCAGGATTCCCTTGTACAGTTCCTGCACGTTGGACCGGTTTTTCACGGTGATCACGTCGCCGGGCCGCAGCAGCACCGAGGGAATGTCGCACTTGAGGCCGTTCAGCAGGAAGTGGCCATGCACAATGCCTTGCCGGGCCTGGAACCGGGTGACCGCAAAGCCAGCGCGGCGCACCACGTTGTCCAGCCGACGCTCGCACAGCACCAGCAGGTTGCCGCCGGTGTTGCCTTTCATGCGGCGGGCCATGTCGAAATAGCGGCGGAGCTGGCGTTCGCCCAAGCCATAGTAATACTTGATCTTTTGCTTTTCGGTGAGCGCCATGCCGTAGGTGGAGCTCTTGCCGCGGCGGGGACGCCCGCCCGCTCCGGGAACGTCGGGCCGGCGATCATACGCCCGAGCGGCGCCGGTGTTCTCAAAGATCATTCCGCCCAGGCGACGATTCACTTTCGCCCTTGGCCCGGTGTAGCGTGCCATACTGAACCCTCTAAGATACCATTCAATCGTATGCGTTCGCCGGACCGTGCCTTCCCTAGGTGGAAGTCGATCGACGCGCGAGCGCGGCCGGTGGTCGAGCTGTGACAGACCGAACATCTTATAACGAAAGGGGCTCCCGATGCCAGAGGGCGAGGGCAGAAATTTTCCCTTCCCGGGGGGCCCTCTGGTTCTGAGGGCGGGCGCTACTTCCCCGGCGGCGCTGCCGGCCGCAGCCAGGTCAGCGGAAATCTCGCCAGCACGATTTTATCGTAGGGACGCGTTTTTCCCCGTTCGTAAAGGCATAAAACCGTGCCGTCGCGGGCCACCGCCAGGTCGGAATAGGCGGCGGGGCCTTCGTACAACACTCGCGAAATCGGCCAGGTTTGGGCCTCGTCGGTGCTCAGACGCACGGTGAGATGGTCGCGCGTTTTGCTCGCCGGGTTCGAAAACAAGATCGGACCCGCGGTTTGTTTCTCCCCTGGCAGGGCGTAGCGGACGATGCTGCCTTGGCACACCGGCTCGATCAACGCCTCGTCGTGCCGCACCGGCCCGAACGTCTCTCCGCCGTCGCGGCTGATGGCCACGGCGCGGCGGTTCAATCCAAAGTAGCTGCGCATGTTCAGGCACAATCGCCCGTCGGCAAGTTCCACGGCCGTGCATTCGTTGGTTTTCAGCTCGCTGATGCCGCCGAGTTTCCAGGTCTTGCCCGAGTCGTCGCTGTAAATGACGTGGGAATGCGAAAACGTTTCATCCCCCACCCGATGATCGCTGGGAATGATCAACCGGCCCGACGAAAGCTGCACGCCGTACCCTGGCCCGGTGGCGTACCAGGTCCAGCCGGGCCGTTTCACCTCTGGGGTAATGGCGGTCGGCTTGGCCCAGGTTTTGCCGTCGTCGGTGCTGTGCGTGACAAACACGTCATCGTTGTCGCGGGTGAACGGCAGCCAAATGGTTCCGGTGGCGCGGTCCACCACGGGGCAGGGATTGCCGATCGTCCGCTCGCCATCGTTCCAAATGGTGATGGTGGAATCGAAAGTCCGCCCTCCATCTTCGCTACGCCGAACCACCAGGTCGATGTTGCCGTGGTCGCGGGCGTTGTCGTGGCGTGCTTCGCAAAAGGCCAGGATGGTGCCTCGCGCGGTCACCACCAACGCCGGAATGCGATAGGTGTGTGTCCCATTTTCGCCGGCGGCGAACACGGTTGTTTCTTCCGGACCGCCATCCGCGGCCCAACCGCTTGTGGAGAACACCAGGCAGCAGAGTCCAAGACCGGCCAGCGCGCGAAACATGGGGACGACTCCAGACGGGGGAATCCTGTGAACCGTTGGCATGCCTACCGTCGGGCACGCAGCAGGCGGACGCGCGAGGGTTGCCGTGCGATCGCGCCGCTGCCGTTCCAGAATATACCCCCGTCGCGGCCCAGGCGAGCAAAGCTCCCCGTTTGCCAGCCAGGGTGGCAAGCACAGCACCTTCCGCCGGGAGGCGCCTGCACCTGTGGAAAGACGTGGCGCTGCGTCGCCAGCAAGGGCCGCCAGCCGCGGTTGCGATTCAATCCGCGGCTTGAATTCCGGGGCCGCTGCCGCCCGAGGCGTCTGCTTTACTGAACCATGGCCTCGTTTTCATCGGCTCCGTGCACGGTGATTTCTCCGGCGTCTTCCAGACGGCGGATCACGTCCACGATTTGTTGCTGCACGCTTTCCACGTCGGACTGTCGGACGGGTCCCAGGTAGTCCATTTCCTCGCGCAGCAGTTCGGCGGCCCGGCTCGACATGTTGCCCAGCACCACCTGCTTGATTTCGTCGCGAACGCCCTTGAGGGCCATGGCCCACTGCGAGGTTTCCACGTTTTTGAGCACCGACTGGACGTCTTTGTTCGACAGCTTGGCGATGTCTTCGAACACGAACATCAGCCGGCGAATTTCGTCGACCAGCTCGGCGTCTTCCTGGGCCAGGTTTTCCAGCAGGGCCCGCTCGGTCGCGCGGCCGGTCACGTTGAGAATGCCGGCCACGGCGTCGATGCCGCCGGCGTGTTCGAAGTGCTGGTTCATCAGGCTCGACATCCGCGCCTCGAGCGCGCGTTCCACCTCGCCGATGATCTCGGGATTGGTCTGGCCCATGTTGGCCACGCGGCGAATCACCGCCAACTGCCGGTCGGGCGGAAGCGCCTGCACAATGGCCGCCGCCTTGGGCGGCTTGAGATGCGAGAGAATGAGGGCGATGGTTTGCGGATGTTCGTCAATGATGAACGTGAGCAGGTTTTCGCTGTCGATTTTGTTCAAAAACGCGAACGGCACCGCCTCGATTTGCTGCCGCACGTTCTCGAGGGTGGTGGCCGCGTTGGCCCCCAGCGCCTTTTCGACCAGGCTCTTGGCGACATCGAGCCCCTGCGCTTCGAAACCCAAATTGGAGGGGCTCACGCTGGCAAAGGCGGTGATGGCTTGCTCTTGTTCTTCCGCGGAGACAGCGCCCAGGCGCGTGATTTCGACCGAGATCTGTTCCACCTGCTTGGGCGACAGCTTCGACAGCAATTGGGCCGCTTCCTCGTGTGGCAGGCTCATCACCACCACCGCGGCGCGACGCAGATTTTCAGCCGGAGTAGTCGCCATGGGCTTACCTCACGGGATCGACGCCCTGGGCAGTTGCCGCCTGCAACCACAGCCGGGCAACCTGGAGCACGTCGCCAGGGCGATTCTCGGCCAGTTGTCGAAACAAGCCCGCCAAAGTGGGAGCGGCAACGGCAATGGCCGCGGGCGCGGGGTTGCGATCGGCGGTGGTGGCGGGGCGAGGAGGCGACATGACAGCGGTCTCGCGAGGAACTGGACGGGCGAGTAGGCACAACCAGCGCGCTCAGGCGACCGCGTTGGCGTCCGCCACGATTATCGGACGCGAATGTCGCCGGCTTGAATCGAATTTGCGGCCGCCAAGCCATCGTCGCCAGCGACGCTAGCCACCACGCGGCGCCGCTACGTGCGGGAGGATGGCGGGGACGGCTTCAACGCCGAGGCAAATTCCTCTCGTCGGACGGTGTCGGCGAACAGCACCGCCGCGCAGTCTTCGAGGTTGTACTTGAACATGGCTTGCGTGGCCTGATCGATGTCGATGTCGGCCACCAGCAATTGCTCTTGCCGCAGTTCGGACTGGGCCTGGATGCGGCCATCGGGCGCCACGATCATCGAGCGGCAGTTTTGGTGCGGAATCAAACACGGATTGCACGAGGCAAACCAAATCGTGTTCTCCGCCGCGCGCGTGACGATCATCGCGTGGTGGATGGGTATCTTCCAGTCGTTGGGGCGCGTGGTGTTGTTTTGCGGGTGGAACACCAATTGCGCCCCCTGCCGCACGCACTCGGCCGTGGTTTCGGCAAAGCGAAACCCTTCAAAGCAAATCACCACGCCGACGGTCACGCCGTGCAGGACATAGGTCTCGATGGTTTCGCCCGCCGAGTAGGCCAGCGCGTCGAGCGGGGTGAGCCTGGTCTTGTGGTGGGCGCCCAGGATTTCTCCGCGCTCGCTGATCACCAGCGCCGAGTTGAATGGCTTTCCGCCGTCGGGGTGCGGCATCTCGGTGCCCAGGATACAGGCCGTGTTCCAACCGGCGCAGCGCCGCGCCACCTCGGCGTGCAGCGAATCGAGCTGAGACGCCGGGCAGGGTTGCTCGGGCGTGGCAATATCGACGCGGTAGCCGACCGTTTGCGTTTCGGGAAAGCAAACGATCCGCGCCCCCTGCCGGCCCGCTTCGTCGACAAAACGAAGAATCGTTTCGGCGTTTTGTTGGAAATCGGCCGTCTGGCGCACCTGCGCCAGCGCAACTCGAAGCATGTTCATGAGAGCGAGGGCCTTTTCGCGCTGGCAGCCGGCGGAACGCGGCGGCGAGCTTACTTCAAGCTGCCGACCATTTCCTGAAACGCCTTTTCGTGCTCGGCAATGGTCTTCTTGGGGCCATAGAACTTGAGGAACACGTTGCCCTGCTTGGTTTCGATGATCGCGGCCAACATGCGGTAGTCTTCGCGCATCACGGCCGGAGCGAAGGGGCCTGCCTGGTCTTTGTAAGTGCCGGAGACATCGACCACGTGCACCGTTTGGCCGGCGATGGTCTTTTTGTCGGACTTGGCCTTGTCGGCGGTTTGGCTGCCGTCGGGCTGGGTGAACTGGCCATACCACCGTTCGATGTTTTGTTCGATGGTGCCGCCGGCGGCCATCACCGTGAACCGTCCGTCCGTCTTGTCGCCTTCGGCGGCGGGCGCGGCGAATTCATAGGCGATAATCCGCACCGTGGGCTGCTTCTGCTTCCAGGTTTTGGGGGCCACGATCGAGTAAGGACCCAACTCGAGTTTGACGCCCTGCTCATCGTCGGCGGCCGCGCCAGCGGTCCAAGCGGCCAGGGACAAGGTCAACGCGCCAGCCAGGCAGGCAGTTCGATGCAGCAAAGTACGCATGGAGTCTTTCCTTCGATTTGAAGACGGTGTTCGATTCTCGATCGCAAACCAAGCGGGCGGGGCGTCTCCCGCCGCACCAAATCGTGCGAACTCGGCAACCCATCCCGCTTCAAGATAAAGTTCTATACGTTGGTACGCAGAACATAAGCCAGCAGCGGCACCAGCACGGCCAGCGCCACCAGCAGTATGATAATCGCAATCATGCGGCCCGTGCCACTGCTGCGACGGTACTTGATCGGCCGGCCGCCCACCCCTTTCGCTGGCGGGGCAATGGGAAATTCGGGCTCGCCTGCCGCCACGGCTTGAGCCACCGGGGCAGATTGCGGCATGAATTGCGGGAACGTGGCCGAGGCCAGTTTCCAGTCGGCCCAGCCGTCTCGCCACACGAGCGAATCGGCCGTGACGCGACCTTCCTGCATCCATTGACGCATCAAGTCGGCGGCGGCGGGACCAAACTGACCGCCCGAGGGCGGCCGAATATACCACTGTGCCTGCGGGGCCTCGACCAACGGATCGACCGGCGCAACAACGGCAACCGTGGGCGCGGCCATGACGCCTGCGGCCGGAGTCGCTCGCGCCACGGGCACCGCAGCCGGAACCACCGTAGTCGGAACCACAGCCGCCGGAACCACTGCGGGCATCACCGGAACGGCAGCGCCGCCCGGCTGAACGGGCGTTGCCGCCGGAACCGCCCTCGCCGCGACGGGAGCCGCCTGCGCGGGACTCGCTACCACGGGAGTGGCCTGCACGGGAGCAGCTTGAACCGGCGCGGCTTGCACGGGATGCGCCACTGGCCGGGCAACCGCGGTGCCGCCCGCCGCTGGCGAACCGCCGGCCTGCGCTCCGCCAGTCGCGGCGGCTCGCGCAGTCCGGGCATTAGCGGTTGCTGGCCGCGATTCGGTGTGAATGGTGGCCGAGGCGGCCTCGCTGACCTCTTTCCCATCGGAGGGAATATCGAAGCTCTTCTGGCATTTAGGGCAGATCCCTCGCTTGCCAGCCAAAAAGGACTTGAGCTTCATGGAATGCCCGCAGGCAGGGCAGTCGACTTGAATGCCCATGAATTGGTACCTCGGAGGGGCTCAGCGATACGCAGGATGGGGTCCGGCGCACCGCGGCGGCGGGGGGGGTAAAGCTTTCAACTCGCGGCTTCCCCATGCCCATTCGAAGCGCGCGTCGAGCAGCAAATTCGTGGTTCTTCTTCCGCCCTGGCTTGGCTGGCCCGACGGGATCGTTGGTCAAAAATCCCAGGGCGAAAGATTGCGAGGGGGGGCATCCCCGCTACGGGGGTATCGGGCACTGCCTCAGGACACCTTGCCCGGGTGAAAGTGGGAACGCCCCCGACCCTCACCATGCACGATTATACTTCCTGACTTCCGCCGGGGAAGGCATGACGCCCGGCTACAATCGCTAAGGTAATGATGCAGAAGAGGTTACCGGTAAAGCTGCGGGTTGGAATCGGGGGTCGGATGGGCCGAGGTTGGCACCCGTGCCGCGACATCGAAATGATCCGGTGTCGGCGGCTTGGCCACCGGCACGATCCTCGGGCTGCTGTTCAGCCCCCGCCCAGGGCGGGCAGGAAATGAACTTCGCTGTGGGGTTGGAGTCGGGCATGCAGCCCTTGGTTGCTCAATTCGCCGTCGATCGAGACGGCCAAGCCTGGGAACAGCCGATCGTCTTGCACCAGCCGCGCCGCCATGCCGGGATATCGCCGATCGAGCGCGGCGATGGCCTGTCGCACGGTGCCGGCTTCGAGTTCAAGCTGCAAGCATCCCTGCGTCAGTTCGCGCATTTGGGGAGGAATAAAGACGGTCGGCATCGAGCGACTCTCCGAATGTGCCATTCCCCGCGTACAGCGTGAGCCGGCTCAATCGCCCGGCAGCGGCTCCAAGGTGACGCCGAGGGGGAATTTAACCGGCGGGGAGGCGAAATAGTCGGGGCCATAGCCGCGGATCAAATCGCGTTTGAGTTCCGCGCCCTCCAGCGTGCCGCTCCACACGATCGCCCTGCCCGAGTAATGCACCTGGTTGGTGAGCAACATGGCCTTGGGCAGCGTGTAGCCAAACACCTTTTGCAGCATTTCGATCACGTAATCGAAGGTGTGCAAGGCGTCGTTGTGCAGCACCACCGCGTACGGCGGCTGCCGCTTGGGCTTGGGTTTTTTGCTGTCGGGCTTGGCGCCGCGCTGGGTGGTTTGTTCGGGTTCGGCGACAGCCGCACTGGACGATTCTTGAGAACTCATGGCGTCCGTCTCACTTGGGACCGATCGGTCTGGGCCGTAGTTGCCCATCGAGCACGCATTTCCTAGGTGCGAAGGCACGCTGGAAAAGTTCGCGCTCCTTGTCCATCTATCTGGTTCTATCATCCGGTGAATTGTTCGGCAATTTGTTGCCAGCCATCACGCCCTCGTTAATCCCTACGATCCAACTGGCAACGATTTTGCAACCGCGCCCCCGGCGGCACGATAAATGCCTCGCTGTTGCCATGTTTGCCGCCTTGTGCCGGGTTGGGGGCTGTCGCGGACGTTCGCCCCCCCCGCGAACAGCAGCGGGGTTGGCGCGGCGGCGGTTCCTTCGGCCGAGGCATGCCCCCTTGCGCTTTTGGCAGGTATAATGCAAACATAGACCGCCTCCACCCTCCGTGCGAGGAATCATGACGAGACGAAAGCAAGACATCGACCACATCCTTCGCAGTTGGGCCTACGAGCCTGGCGATGTACTGGTGCGCACCATCAAGGGGAGCGATGGCCGCGAGGTGCTGCAAATGCGCGTCGACCTGGGCGTGCTGCAAATGGAAATGGAGCACCGCCCCGACGGCGAGCGGCCCGGCGGCAGCGATACCTTTCTCGACTATCTGCTGAAGGAATCGTTCCACCACGGAGCCGGATTTCAACTGGCCGAAAAGGACTGCGTGGAAGTCGATCGCGAGTTTGTGCAGTACTATCACCGCCGTGTGTGCTGGCTGGCGATGCGCGACTTTGCCCGAGCGGTTCGCGACGCCGATCACACCCTGGCCCTGATGGACTTCGCCAAGAAGCATTCGCCGAGCGACGAGTGGACGATGTCGCACGAGCAGTATCGCCCCTTTGTGCTGTTCCACCGCACCCAGGCTTCCGCGTTGGCCGCCCTGGAGGAAGACAAGCCGGAGGACGCCATCAGCGCCATCGGCGAAGGGTTGGATCGCATGCAAAAGTTCTTCGGCGAGTACCACGCTGAAGATCGCTTTGCCGACGACGAAATGGTGGAACGCCTGGAAGAACTGCGAGAAACCCTCCGCGACCGCTACCAGGTAGGCAAAACCCTGGCCGAACGGCTGGCCGAAGCCGTCGAAACCGAACAGTACGAACTGGCCGCGCAACTTCGCGACGAAATCCGCAAACAACGCAGCGGACGGTAGCACGGTGCCGATAGGGCTTGGCACAGCCGCGACCGGCGAAATCATTACCCGGCTGTCGGCCGATGCGACGCTCACCCTGGCACTGATCGGGTTGGCGCGGCGTCTCGCCCCCGGCGGCGGCAGCGCCCCCGCCGCCCTGGGGATGTGGACCGCCGCCGCCGTGATTTACCTGGGGCACGTGGCCGCGGCATTCCACTTCGTGCATGGTTGGAGCCATGCCGCGGCGCTGGCCCATACCGCGGGGCGAACCGAGCAGGTCGTCGGCATTTCCACCGGGCTGGGCTTGTGGGTGAATTATGCCTTCACGCTGTGTTGGATTGTCGACGTGGCGGGCTGGTGGTTGCGATGGCATTCTCGCCGGATCGACGCGTCCAGCACGAGCGCCCCCAAGACTTTCTCCCCTGCGAGCAAGCTTTGGCGGTGGTTCGTCGTCGCGTGGCTGGCGTTGTTTCTGTTTGTCACGCTCAATGCCACCGTCATTTTCGAAACCGGCTTCACCCGGTGGTATTTCGTCGTGTTGTTTGCGGGCTGCGGCGCGTGGCTGGCACGCGCCAGGCGGCCACGGTAGGCATGCAGGCATTGGCGCTTCGACCGTCCTTCTTTCATTCCGCGCTCCGAATTCCCTCCTCGCTTTCTGCTGGCGATGCCGACAGCGTGCTCTTAAAATCGCAACGTTGCCCCTGGGGGTTTGCCGTTTGTTCACGCTGCGATTCCGTTGCGAGAGAATTCATCATGTTGCACGCCCGCTCCGCCCGCTTGCTGCTTGGCGTTCCCTGTGCGGCCTGGTTGTTGCTGGGTCCGCTCGCCATGGCCGACGACGTGGACACCGAGGCGATACGCCGCGCGGTCACGCTCTATGCCTCGTTCGACGAAGCGGTGCGTGCCGACTTCGGCGGCGGGTGCTTGCTTCCCAGCACGCGGTTCGATCATGCCACGGAGAAAGGGGCCTTCGAGTTCGTCCCCAGCATCGATTCCAGCATCTTTCAAATTGCCAAGGGCGGCGGCGTGCGCGGCGGGGCGCTGAAGGCCACCGACGTGCTGCCGCGGCGAGGGCGGATCTTCTTTCCCGCCAAGGGAAACCTGGCGTACCGGCCGGGAGGCTGGGGAGGCTCGGTTTCGATGTGGCTGGCCACCGATCCCAACACGATGTTGAAAACCTCGTTTTGCGACCCCATCCAAATCACCGAAAAAGGGGCCAACAACGGCGGCCTTTGGTGCGACTTTCCCGACGTGCGGCCGCGTGACTTCCGCTTAGGGGCGTTTCCCGGCGTGGCCGACGGCGAACAACCCCTTTCCGAGTCGGCCCCCGATGCGCCGCTGGTGGTCGTCAAGAAAATCGGTTTCCAGGCCGACAATTGGCATCACGTGGCGATGACCTGGAACCATTTCGACACCGGCAAACCCAACGCGGTGGCCACCCTGTGGATCGATGGCCGGCCCGCCGGGCAATTAACCGAGCGGCAGTTGGCCATGAACTGGAACCTGGACCGCACCGGAATTTATTTCGCAGTGAGCTATATCGGTTTGATGGACGAGTTGGCGGTCTTCGATCGACCGTTGTCAGCCGCCGAGATCGCCTACTTGCACGCCCATCCCGCGTTTGAATTTCGCCCTCAGCCGGCCACGGCCCAGGTCCATTGGAAGCCGCGGCCCGACTTCTTTCAGGTTCCCGAGGGCTTGCCATTGGGAGCCTGTTCGGCGGTGGCGGTCAACGCGCAAGGCGAGGTGTTCGCCTTCCACCGGGGAAAGCAGCCGATCCTGGTGTTCGATTCCCGGGGGAAACACCTGCGATCGTTCGGCGAGGGCGTGATCGACTCGGCCCATGGCCTGAGGATCGACGCCGAAGACAACGTGTGGGTGACCGATATCGGATCGCATAGCGTGCACAAGTTCGATCGGCAGGGCAAACTGCTGCTCACGCTCGGCACCGGCAAACCGGGGACCGGCAACGACCAGTTCAATCGGCCCACCGATATTGCCTTTGGCCGCGAGGGCGAAGTGTTTATCACCGACGGCTACGGCAACAGCCGCGTGCAGGTATTCACGCCGGGCGGACGCTGGCTGCGCGGTTGGGGAACCAAAGGCACCGGACGCGGCGAATTCCACCTGCCCCATGCCATGTTGATCGACGGCCGGGGACGGGTGCTGGTGGGCGATCGCGAGAACGACCGCATTCAGATATTCGATCAGGACGGCGCGCTGCTCGACATGTGGGAAGGTTTTGCCCCGTTTGGGCTGGCGCTGAATCCGCAAGGCGAGTTGTTCGTGGCCGACGGCCGCGCCAACCAGGTGCTGCGGCTCGACGAGCGCGGCCGCGTTACAGACCGACTGGGAAGCCAAGGCTCGGCGGCGGGCGAATTCCAAATGCCGCACATGCTCGCCTTCGATCAACAGGGCAACCTGTACGTGGCCGAGATCGGCGGCAAGCGGTTCCAACGCTTCGACCGCGTGCAAGGCGAATGAACCAGGCGAAACCGGCTCCCGCGCGCCCCGGCATGCTGCGCGTCGCGAGTCCTTCCTTGCCCGCTTGCCGGAGGGCCAGGGCATTCGCGCGCGCCCGCGCAAGCGAGTTGGCCGCCGATTACAATGGCCACAGTCCTTCGCTACTTTGTCCCGCGTATTGTGGTTGATTCATGAGTGATTCTCCCAGTTCTTCCTCCGGCCGGCGGCGGTTTCTTCACCATGCGGTAACTTCGCTGGCCGGCGTGCCGCTGGCGGCTTGGATGGCCAACGGCGGTGTCGGCGGCAGCGCGAGTGCCCTGCAAGCGGGCCAGCCTTCGGCGCCTTCCGGCTCATCGAATCCCACGGGCGTCCCAGCCACGGCGAGGGCCCCCTTGCCCCAGAAAGGATCGTTCCCGGTGAAGGCGATCTCGTCGCACAACGGAATGGAGGCAACTCGACGGGCGTACGAACTGATGCAGCAAGGCAAAGACACGCTCGAGGCCGCGGTGAGCGGCGTGCAGATGAACGAAGACGACCCCAACGATTTGACGGTGGGTTATGGCGGACTGCCCAACGAAGACGGCGAGGTGGAACTCGACGCCGCGGTGATGCACGGGCCCACGCACCGCGCCGGTGCGGTCGCGGCCCTGCGCAACGTGCGGCACCCCTCGCGGCTGGCCATGCTCGTCATGGAACAAACCGATCACGTGCTGCTGGTGGGCGAAGGCGCGCTCCGCTTCGCCCGAGCCCAGGGTTTCAAGGAAGAAAACCTGCTGACGGAAAAAGCCCGCAAAATCTGGCTCTATTGGAAGCAAACCCGCAGCGACATCGACGACTGGCTCCCGCCGCCCGACGATCAACTCGACCCCGACGTGAAGAAATTCTTTGGCCGGCCCACCGGCACCATCCACCTGGCGGCGATGAATGCAAACGGCGATATTTCCTGCGTGACCACCACCAGCGGCCTGGCGTTCAAACTTCCCGGCCGCGTGGGCGATTCGCCGATCATCGGGGCCGGCCTGTATGTGGACAACGCCATTGGCTCGTGCGGCAGCACCGGCCGCGGCGAAGCCAATCTGCAAAACATGTGCAGCTTTGCCGCGGTGGAACTGATGCGGCACGGCATGTCGCCGCAAGAGGCAGGCCAAGAAGTGCTGCGCCGTGTCGCCCAAACCACGCCCGACCGCCTGCGCGACGACCAGGGCCGCCCGGCATTCAATCTCAAGTTTTACGTGCTCGCGAAAGATGGCCGCCACGCGGGGCACAGCATGTGGGGACCCGACAAGTTCGCCATCACCGACGCCGACGGCACGCGGCACGAGGACTGCTTGGCCCTGTATCAGCGCGACAAAAAAGAATGACCAGGGGTCTCCCCCCTGGGGGTCCTCGGCCTTGCATCCTAAGATGAGTAGGTGGTATCCCCGCGGCCATGCTGCCGCCGCGCCCAGCATCGTTTTCCCGTCGAGTGTTGCATGCCAAATCAGAGTTCCGGCCAGCCAACCCGTCAGCCTTGGTTCCACGAGGGCCTGCGCTTCACCTGTACCGAGTGCGGCGATTGCTGCACGGGGGCGCCGGGTTACGTGTGGGTGAGCGACGAGGAAATCGCCGCCCTGGCCCAGCGCATGAACCTCGACATCGATGCCTTCCAGCGCCGCTACGTGCGCCAGGTAGGCCGGCGCAAGAGCCTGATTGAGCACGCCAACGGCGATTGCTGTTTCTTGGTCGATCGCAAGTGCGCGGTTTACGAGCAGCGGCCCGTGCAGTGCAAAACGTGGCCGTTCTGGGAGTCGAACCTCCGCAGCAAGAAAGCCTGGAAAGAAACCTGCGACGCGTGCCCCGGCGCCGGCCAGGGAAACCTGGTGCCGGTGGAATCGATCCTCGCCCAAATGCAACAGCGCAAGGTTTGACGGGCCGGCACAACACCAGGCAACGGGAGCAACCTCGCCATGCGAACGCGGATTCTCAGCGCAAATATCCCGGTTGCTTGTTTCTTGGTTGGTTGGCTTTGGTTGTGCGCTGCCGTGGCCGCCGACCCGCAACGCCCCAACTTCGTGGTCATTCTGGTCGACGATTTACGCTGGGATGAGCTTGGCTGCACGGGGCATCCCGCGGTTCGCACGCCCCATATCGACCGCGTGGCCCGCGAGGGAGCCCGGTTTCGCAATGCCTTCTGCAACACGCCGCTGTGTTCGCCGTCGCGCGCCTGCCTGCTGACCGGCACTTACACGTTTCGCCACGGCATTCTGGAAAACACCAACCGCAGCCAGCAGAGCCACCGTCTGCTCACCTTCCCCCAAGACCTCCAACGCGCCGGCTACGAAACGGCGTACGTCGGAAAATGGCACATGGGCAACGACGACGCCGCCCGGCCGGGTTTCGACTATTGGGTGAGCATGAAAGGCCAAGGCGTATCGTTCGATCCCGAGCTGAATGTCAACGGCCAACCGGTTCGCTTCGAGGGCCATACCACCGACGTGCTTAACGATCGCGCGCTCGATTTCATTCGGCGCGAGCGAACCGGGCCCTTCTGCCTGTACCTGGCGCACAAGGCGTTGCATCCGGAATTGACGCAATTCGACGACGGCAGCATATCCGATCCGTCGGCGGCGAGGTTCCTGCCTGCCCGGCGGCACGAAAAGCTGTACGGCGACGACGCGGTACCGCGGCGGCTGAACGTGCTGGCCTCGCTCGATGGCAAGCCGGCTCTGGCGAGGCCGGTCGCCGGTTTGCCCCCCTTGAGCCGCGAAACCGGCACGCCCGACGAAACCGTGCGCGACCGCTGGCGGATGCTGGCCGCGGTCGACGACGGCGTGGGGCAACTGCTCACCGAACTGGAAAAGCAACGGCAGCTCGATCGCACGGTGTTCATCGTCACCAGCGACCACGGTTATTGGTATGGCGAGCATGGGCTGAGCGTCGAACGCCGCCTTGCCTACGAAGAAGGCATTCGCATCCCGCTGCTGGTGCGTTATCCGCCGCTGGTCGAAGCCGGTTTGGTGGTCGACGCCATGGCCACGACCGTCGACTTGGCGCCCACCGTGCTGGACTTGGCAGACATCCCGCAGCCGCGTCCCTTCGATGGGGTGAGCCTCAAGCCGTTGTTGCAAGACCGCCTGCCAAACGATTGGCGCAACTCGATCCTGATCGAGTATTACAGCGACACCGTGTTTCCGCGGCTGCAGAACATGGGCTATCGCGCCGTGCGCACGCCCCGCTGGAAATACATTCAGTACAGCCATCTGCAAGGCATGGACGAACTGTACGACCTCAAGCTTGATCCGTACGAGATGCACAACCGGATTCATCTGCCCGAGTCCGAGGCCACGGTCGAAGAGCTGAAGGCCGAACTACATCGCCTCGCCCGCGAGTAAGAACAGCAGAGAGTCGATCGCGGGCAGGGGCGCGGTAAGGCCCTTGCTCAATCGTGGCCGCCGGCATGTTGCTTCAGCTGGCCCCAATCGATCTCGGTCGAAGGCCGCGTGTCGGCCTTCAGTACCGTTTCCATTTGTTGCAGGGCGTATTCGGTTTCGGCCTGGGTGTTCGAAGCCACGCAATCCGCCGGCACCACCAGCCGCAGGTCGCGCAGGTAAGCGTCGTTCGCCGTGAACAGCACGCAAATGTTGGCGGCCATGCCGGTGAGCACCACCGTCCGCGCTTCGAGATACTCGAGCAACGTCTCCAGCGTGGTGGAGAAGAAACCCGAGTGTTTGGGTTTGAGCACAAAGTAATCGTCAGCGGCCGGCTGCAGCAGCTTCGCGATGGGTTTGCCGAGCGAGTCGCTCCGCAAGCAGTTTTGCACCTGGGCGCTAAAATCGGAGCGCCAGCGGCCAAAATTGTCGTTCACGTAAATGGCCGGCACGCCCTCGCGGCGCGCCGATGCCTTCAATTCCGCAATCCGCTCCGCCATCGGCAGGGCATGCCGCAGCAACTGCTCGCCTTCGTCGAAGTCGAGATCGTTGATCACGTCGATCAGCAACAAGGCCACCGGGCATTTATCGGGCGCGCTGCCATGCAAATTCGCGGTGTTGTTCGACATGGACATCCACGCCGCCCCCCCCATTCGAGAAAGGCAGCCAAAGCAACGAAACAAAAAGCCAAAAATAAGCAACCAAGGGGGCCAACGTCTTCCGCCGGGCGGGCCGCCGCCACGCAGTGAAAGCAGGGGGAGGGCCTCGAAGATGCATCGTGACCGACGGCGAAGCGTTCGCCAAGGGGGGGGCGGTCCATTCGCGACCGGGGCGCGCAGCAACACGCCGCTCTCAGTGCAAACACTGGGCGGCGTGCAAGCGAGGAGTCTTCTTGAGAGAGACCGGTGGGAATCGAACCCACTTTGATCGGGTTGCAGCCGATTGCCTGGCCATCTGGCTCCAGTCTCTTGCGGTGTCGCCTCGTGCCCGGCGACAGACTTAGTTATCGGCCCCAGCGACCCGATCCTTCAGCAAAATCGGCTGAAGCGCGCCGAGCCGCCGTTCGCGGCGGTTGTCCCCCCTCCCGTGGTTGCGGTTGCCTGGTGTGGGTTGCTCGCCCGACCTTGTCGCTGCCGCCGGGTGCCGCATAATGAACCATCGGTGTGCGCGGCCGCAGTTCAAGGCGGTTGGCACGGCTGGCTCTGCAGAACCGACACCGGCCATTTGCCGCAGGTTCGGGCGCTGGTCCCCCTTTGCGATTCCACACCACGTTGATCAAGCCGCGTTGGCGTTCCGCTCCGCCGCATCATTCCCAGTCGCAATCTTCCGCATGGCAGAACCCTTCATCATCACCGAGCACCTGACCAAGCGCTACGGCGAATTCACCGCGCTCGAGGATTGCACCCTGTCGGTGGGCCGGGGCGAAGTGTTTGGGCTGCTGGGCCCCAACGGCTCGGGCAAGACCACGCTGCTGCGACTGCTGATGGGCTTCTTGCGGCCCACGTCGGGCAAGGCGTCGATCGATCGACTCGACTGCTACCGGCAATCGCGACAAACGCATGCCCTGGTTACCTATTTGCCCGGCGATGCCAGGCTGTTTCGCGGCATGAACGGTTTCGAGGTGTTGCGGTTTTTTCAATCGGTGCGGCCCGACGGCAATCTTCCCCGGGCCATGGAGTTGGCCGCCCGGCTCGAACTCGATCTTTCCCGGCCGGTCACCCGATGCTCGACCGGCATGCGGCAAAAGCTGGCGGTGGTGTCCATTCTGGCGGTCAAAGCGCCCGTGGTGATCCTCGACGAACCCACCAGCAACCTCGACCCCACCACGCGCTCGCAGGTGCTGCACCTGGTGCAAGAAGCCCGCGCCGCCGGGCAGACGGTGTTGTTTTCGTCGCACGTGCTGTCCGAGGTCGAGGCCATTTGCGACCGCGTGGCGGTGCTCCGCCGCGGCGAGCTGGTACACCAGCAAACCCTGGCCGAGCTCAAAAGCCAGCACCGCATCGAGGCCCAGTGGCAGGGCGACGTGCCCGAGCTCCCCCCGCATCTGCACGACTTGGAACTGGCGCGAAACGGCGGAGGCTGGATCACCCTGCAAACCGGCGGCGAACTGCTGCCGGTGCTGCATTGGCTGAGCGAGCAACAGGTGACCGACATTCGCGTGCAGCCGCTGGGGCTGCAAACCGTGTACGAGCGATTCCATCCGCACCTCGCCCACGACGACAGGCTGCACGCATGAATCGAGCGCTGTGGTTCAAAAATTTTCGCGAAGCCTGGCTGTTGATGCTGTGTTGCGCGGCCGTGTTGTTTCTGTTTCACCTGCTGTTCGTCTGGCTGGTGAGCCGGATGAACCTCGCCATTTTTGAAATGTTTCTACAGTTTGGCTTTCAAGGCATCAACCTCCCCAACCTGCTGCCGCTGCCGCTCGAACTGGTCGCCACCCAGCGCGGCATGATCCTGCTGGCCTACGTCGACCCGGTGGTGCTGTTCACCATCACCGTGTGGGCAATCGCCCGCGGGTCCGACGCCGTGAGCGGCGAAATCGACCGGGGCACCATGGAAATGCTGGCCGCGCAGCCGGTCAGCCGAATGGCGATTCTCTTTCCGCAAATCGTGGCGACCACCGTGGGCGCGATCGTCATTTGCGCCGCCTGCTGGTTGGGCACCGGTTTTGGCCTGCAGGTGATGAACCTCAAGGCTTCGGTCAGCCCGCTCGACTATGCGCCCGCCTCGCTCAACCTGTTCACGGTGACGTTTTTCCTGGCCGGTTTCACCACGCTGGTGGGCTCGTTCCACCGCAGCCGCTGGAAGACGATCGGCATTGCCGGCGCGTTCTGCCTGATTCAGTTGATCTTGAAAGTGGTTTCGCGGCTCTCACCCGACCTGGAATGGCTCGTCTACACCACCTACCTGGGCGCGTTCGAACCCGGCTGGTTTTTGGACGAATTCTACGGTTGGAGCCTGGCCTGGAAGTATTGCGGCATTTTGGCGGGGCTGGGCCTGGCGTGCTACGCCGCGGCGATGTGGGTCTTCAGCCGCCGCGATTTGCCGGCGCCGCTGTAAACCGGCGCCGATCCAGTCGATGCCGCTTGCCCAGCGGTACTTCTTATCCAACCGCCGTTGGAGCGCGCCGGCCAACGGGGATGCTGTCCAGTGACTGCCGGACAACTCACGCCATGAACGGCAACGGCATCATGTCACGAAACCGGGCGCCGGCCATGGCCGCGACAGGTTTCAAGAAACAATTAACCAACACTGTGTCACGTATCGAGCAGGCGTCAAGGAAGCACGCCCATTCGCAACGCACTGCCGCGCGCGATTGGCTGTTCCGCGTCTGGGAATGCATCGCCAAACCGATCCGCGCGGCGGCTTCGATGGCGTATTCGCCCAGCGGGGCATGCCGGTGAAACGTGCAGCAGGGCCAAGCCCGCAACCGCTGCTCCATTCGTTGGCTTTCGCTGGATTTTTGAATGGCGCGCCCGTCAAAAAAAGTTGTGCGGATACGAACAATACGAGCGCGCCCGCCCGTGCTTGTTTGCCACAGGTGCGCGCCGTGGGGCCACCGGTGCAGGGCGAGTGGAATCGGGGGTGGCCTGAGAACGTAGCGGTTACAGATTTCGAGAGTTAACGCAGCTTGGATCGATGATCGCACGATTGCCGTGCTGAGGTTGGCATTGATTTTGCCATAAACCCACAACCAATGTCGGGGGCCTGTCGATTCCACGTGCCGAATCGAACGGTTCCGCCATCAGTCCTGCCTGCTTGATCCCTCCCACTGGCACGTCGTCGCGGATGTTTTTGCCGGTGCATTTGGTGGTGAATCGAATGCCCGGGCTGTCGACGGCGCGTCCACCCCCCCACACAGCACCTGGAGAAGCATGTATGCTGAGCGCCCTTTATTCCGGTAGTGAGCAACCACGCCACCGCTTTGGCCGCCGCGACTTTTTGAAGGTTGGGGCCTTGGGACTGGGGGGCTTCACGTTGTCGGACCTGCTGGCGGCGCGGCAATGCGCGGCGGCGTCGGGCGAGCAGGCGCCGCAAAAGTCGGTGGTATGGTTGTGGCTGGGCGGCGGTCCCACCCACGTGGAGACGTTCGATCCCAAGATGACGGCCCCGGCCGAGTATCGCAGTTGCACCGGCGAAGTGGCGACTTCGCTGCCCGGCGTGACCATCGGCGGCAACTTTCCGAAAATGGCCAGGCAGGTCGACAAGATGGCCATCGTGCGGTCGTTTGCCCACACCAACAGCGGGCATGGCGGCGGAACGCATTACTTGATGACGGGGTTTGACAACCGCACGGTCGACAACGGCGGGGCACAGACGAGGCCTTCGCTGGGCTCGACCATTTCGCGCGTTCACGGGGCCAACCACCCCACGACCGGCGTGCCGCGCTATGTGCGGCTGGGTTCGATTGGCTCGGATGGCCCGTCCTATTTGGGTACGGCGTATGCGCCCTTCGATCCTCGCGGCGAAGCGCTGCGCAATCTCACGCTCACCGTGCCGCAAGAACGTTTGGACGACCGCCTGGCATTGCTCAAGGGGCTCGACCGCTTGAATCGCCAGGTGGACCAGAGCGGGCTGATGGAGGGGCTGTCGCGGTTTGAACAGCAGGCGTTCAGCCTGGTGTTGGGAAATGGCCCCAAGGCCTTCGACCTGAAATACGAAGACCCCAAGGTGGTGGAACGCTACGGACCCGGCCTGGGGCAGCAGATGCTGCAAGCCCGGCGGATTTGCCAGGCGGGCTGCGGTTTTGTCACCATTTCGTACGGCGGGTGGGACATGCACAGCGGCATCAAGGCCAGCATGGATTCGCGCGGACCGCAGTTGGATCACGCGGTTGCCGCATTCTTGGAAGACGTGGATCGCCTGGGACTCAGCGAGGACATTCTGCTGGTGATCACCGGCGAATTCGGCCGCACGCCCAAGATCAACGCTTCGGGCGGGCGCGATCACTGGGCCCCGTTGAGCACGCTGGCACTGGCCGGCGGCGGACTGAAAATGGGGCAGGTGGTGGGCGAGTCGGCCTCGAAGGCGGACGTGCCCAAGACGACTCCCATCACTCCCCAAGACCTCTCGGCAACCGTCTACCGGGTGCTCGGGATCGATCAGAACATGTATTTCCTCAATGCGGCTGGTCGTCCCAGCCGATTGGTCGAGGCCGGCGATCCCATCGCCGAGTTGGTCTGAGGAAAGCCTGGGTGCATTCGCTCTTTGCTGAAAAGCAGCCTCTTTTCCACCAGCGATCTCCACGAGCCGGCTTGTCCTTGGCGTTGCGTAGTGCGAGGACAGGCCAGCCGTGGATCGCTGGGCGCTGACGCGGCAGTCCCAATGCTCAATAGTGTCCGGAAATTCCTCACACTTTGCAAAACTTCGATAGCCGGTCGTCTTTGAGGGGGACTGCGATTGCAGATCGCGATTGTTTTATCATACGG